>Ga0206683_10000002_pt1 | contig 185798 bp, 163 predicted proteins | sample M280m12015metaG_FD_155483 | JGI IMG/M metagenome (GOLD analysis project Ga0206683, IMG submission 155483) | Ammonia-oxidizing marine archaeal communities from Monterey Bay, California, United States - M2 80m 12015 | ecosystem: Environmental > Aquatic > Marine > Intertidal zone | place: USA...
AATCATGATTATTAATATTAAACAAATCTTTTTCAATTGTTGGGGAATTAAGATAACTATATTCAACAATATTAAATCTCCCATCAGAAGTATTAAATGTAACACTTTCAGATGCTTCAAATTCACCTCCACTTGCAATCTCAGTCCCATTTAATAATAAACGATAATATCCTTCACCATAGCCACAACATATACCATCTCCATACGAATCATATATCGTAAAAACATGTCCTCCCGAAGGAATATTTAAATCCCAAGTATATAATGTTGCCGTATCAGCTAATTCACCTGTAAAGATACTAGCTACTACACTATCGCCATCAGCGTGAACTAAATCCCAAGAAGTTTCTCCTGGATAATAATCTGTAAATATTTCAACAGTAAATGGTACAGTGGGTGGAACTGGACCTAGCGGAGGGCTCCAGCTTAATGGCACTTCAGCATCCAAACCAGATACTGCAATTAAATTGTGAGGTTCTTCCATATAGCCAGGAAAAACAGTTACTTTTCCTGTATCTAATTCTGAAATCCAATATATACCACCAATACTATCTGAAACAGTTACCTCATTAAATGCAATTAAGACATCCCCACCATATGCATTATAATTCACAAGATATCGAATATTTAGCACTGGTCCATTCCCTGGAGAAACATTATTATTTGATGTACTATACATTACTACCCTTGTTCCAGCGCCAATATCTGTACTAGAAATTGTAAAATTATTTGTACGATCTGTTGTCCAGAGACTATCAATAGATAAATTATCAGGAGTATCCAGTAAGTCAAATTGTAATCCACCAACCGTACCATTATTATCCATACTTACTTGTATATGAACAGATTCTGATACATCGCCACTATCGGAATTCATCATTAGGCCTACAACATTTCCGATCGAAATCATTCCATTTGAACTAGTAGACGTTAATTCACCACCAGAACTATCTGAAACAGTTAAATTAGATATTCCTAAATCAATTACAGCGGAAGGAATTGATGAGCCATTAAAATGTATGACCATAATTGTATCAGAATTTGTAGGAATAGAAGATGCATTTGCAGCATTAAACAATAAAAATCTATATCCACCTGTAGAGAGTTGGTTCATATCGGCAGTAAAACCATTAGGCGATCCATACGCGCTAACATTGAAGGGTGATATGATATCTGGATAGACCATTAAGTCAAATTGCATTCCAGAGATAGAATTGTTAGGGTTATTAATAATAACTGGCACTTCAATATCTGAAGAATACCCAGAATACTCAACATTGCCTAATGATACTGATAATTGAGCAGAAAGAATGCCAAGAGATAAAGAAATAAAAAATATAATATTTTTATTTATCATTTTTCCAATCGTTATTATTTATTTAACAAATGCTCAGCATATAGTGTTTTTACTGAACAAACCGATAACAACTTTAATTAGGTGCTGAAAGTACATACATTACTAAAATTATCCATTGTTATTATTTTTTCTTATGATCTATATCACATCATAAAAACTTTATTATTTAAGCCTGAGTATATCCGCGATTTAAATAATTCTGAAGTTTCTTGTATTTGATAGTTTCACGTTGTCCACTTGGACTAATTACCTCAACCTTCTCATTCCTACCAACTTTTTTATCTGATACAATAGGTTTTCTAGATGCTTGTTGGGGTTGATTTTGAGACTTGGCGTTTTCTTTAATAGGCGTAAAACCAAGGCCGGTAGAATCTTGATGCTTCATTTGCATATTCTTTGCTGGGCCCCCTTGCGCACTAGGCGCTTCATCCATCCCTTGAATTTTCGTTCTAAATAATCTCTGCAAAGTTATTTGAGTGGTATTCGACATCATATCTTTAAACATATAAAATCCTTCAGATTTATATTCTAACAACGGATTTTTTTGTCCATATGCTCTTAAGTTAATACCTTCTCTTAACTGATCCATCGCATAGAGATGGTCTTTCCATTTTTCATCAATAGATCTTAGTACAACAAAACGCTCAAACCCGCGCATTACATCTTCCGGTAACAATGACTCTCTTGCGGCATACACTTCCATGGCTTTATCTATAATTTTACTTTTAACATTTTCAAAATCAGTGTCTAAATCAAATTTGCTGTGATCTATATCTATCAAAAGAACTGATGAAAAATTTTGTTCTATACTTTCCCAATCCAACAGTTCATAGTTTTGATCTGAATCAATTCCTAACTCATCATCAACATAGTCATATATTAATTCAGGGATAGAATCACGTAAGTCATTACCTTTTAATGCATTATTTCTTAAATCATATACAACTTGACGTTGTTGATTCATGACATCATCATACTCTAATAGATGCTTCCGAATACCAAAATTACGACCTTCAACTTTTTTCTGAGCATTTTGTATAGCACGAGTTACCATTTTATGTGTAATTACTTCACCTTCTTCAATTCCCATACGATCCATAATTGATGCAACTCTTTCAGAATTAAATAAACGCATTAAATCATCTTCTAGACTAAGGTAAAATTGTGATGAACCAGGATCGCCTTGTCTTCCAGCTCTCCCACGTAATTGCAAATCTATTCGCCTTGATTCATGACGCTCAGTACCCAATATATGTAATCCACCTAACTCTTTAATACCCTCACCTAATTTAATATCTGTACCTCTACCAGCCATATTGGTCGCAATTGTTACAGCTCCTTTTTGGCCTGCTCGCGCAACAATTTCTGCTTCACTTTTATTCTGTTTTGCATTCAGAACATTATGTGGAATTCCGCGTTGTTTTAACATCCTTGATAGTAACTCAGAAGAATCTACAGCTATCGTACCAACTAATGTTGGCTGCCCTCTTTTAAAACAATCCGCAATTTCATCTATTACAGCAGAATATTTTTCGCGTTTAGTCTTATAAATTAGATCATCTCGATCATCTCTAACAATTTCACGGTGAGTAGGAATTACAACAACATCTAAACTATATATACTTCCTAATTCTTCAGCCTCAGTTTCAGCTGTTCCAGTCATACCAGCTAGATTATCATACATACGAAAATAATTTTGAATGGTAATTGTTGCAAGAGTCTGAGTCTCTCTTTCAATTGTTACATTTTCCTTTGCTTCTAAAGCTTGATGAAGGCCATCGCTATATCTTCGGCCAGCTAAAATTCTTCCTGTAAACTCATCAACAATCTGTACCTTTCCATCTTGAAGAACATATTCTACATCTTTTTCATATAAAGTATAGGCACGCAATAATTGACTGATATTGTGGATTCGAGAACTTTGTTCTGCATGCTCTTGATGCGCTTTTTCTTTAAGTTGTTTGTTCTCTAACGAACTCAGTTCCTTTTTCTCATCAATCTCATGCAATAATTCACCGAGGTCTGGTATAACAAACATTTCCGGGTCATTAGGTGATAGTGATTCGCGTCCTTTATCTGTGATATCTATTACATGAGTTTTTTCATCAATACTAAAATATAAGTCATCATCAACTTCATGCAACTTTTTATCTCTTATAAATTCTGATTCGACATCATGAGCGAGTTTTTTTGTTCCTTTTTCCTGAAATACCTTCATCACTTTTGGGTGTTTTGGCATTCCTCTATTTGCTTGTAAAAGTTTTAATCCAGCTTCATCTAATTTTTCATTTTCCATATAATTAACTGCATCTGTAACTAATCCTGTAATAAGAGTGTTTTGTTTTCGAATAAGATTTTGCACCATCGGCTTTAACTCTTTATATGTTTTATCAACAGGAGTATCTACGCTACCAGAGATAATCAATGGTGTTCGGGCTTCATCAATTAATACGCTATCAACTTCATCAACAATTACAAAAGCATGGTCTCTTTGCACCTGATCATCCTTAGATAAAGCCATATTATCTCGTAAATAATCAAAGCCATATTCATTATTTGTCCCATAAGTTATATCACAATCATAGGCAGCTTTTCTTTCTCTATTATCCATAGAATTCAAAATGTATCCTACAGTTAAGCCTAAGTTCTCATATACCTCACCCATCCACTCAGCATCTCTTTGAGCTAAATAGTCATTAACAGTGACTAAATGAGAACCTCTACCTGTAAGAGCATTCAAATACAAAGGCATCGTGGCTACAAGTGTTTTTCCTTCTCCTGTTTTCATCTCAGAAACTTTCCCTTGATGAAGAACAATTCCTCCTAATATCTGGACGTCATATGGTATCATTTCCCATTTAATTTCTTGATTCATAACATGATAAGTTTTTCCCATCATTCTTCTGCAAGTTTCTTTTACCATTGCAAATGCTTCAGGTAAGATTGCATTTAGCTTTTCTTGCTCTACTTTTAAAACATATTTTTTTGATTCTTCTTTATCAGCAATCTGCTCATTTGCATATTTTTTCGCTTCTTTTCTTTTATCTAAAATCTCATCTTTAAACTGTAGTGTTCTGTTTACTAGCTCTTCGTCTGATTTTAATTTTAGAGATTTATAAATTGTATTTATTTCATCAACAATGGGTAACAATACTTTTGTATCTCGGTCCGATTTCGTTCCAAAAATTTTGGTTAATATATTTTGTAACATAATATTAGTTTTAATTTTCTAATTAATCAGAATCAAGCTTGTTTTTATAAATTGAATCTAAAACACCATTTACAAAACTGGAGCTATCTTCTGTACTATAAATTTTTGCTATTTCAATTGCTTCACTAATAGATACTTTAGGTGGAATATCTTCATTAAAGTAAATTTCATTAATTGCAATCCGCATAATTAATTGATCTAGCGTTGCAACTCTTTCCAATTTCCAGTTATCTAAATTATCAGAGATTAGATCCTCTGCCCAATTTTTATTATCAACAATATTATTGTAGAGATCAGAAATGTATGATTTAGTCTCTTCATCAAAGCTATTCCTTTCAAATATATCAACCAAAACTTTAGCTTTTTCTTCTCCAGTAAGTTCATACGCATATAGTGCCCCTAAGATACTTTCTCTAGCTGTTCTACGAGGATGCATGATATTTTCTCATTATTTTAAAGGAAATAACCAACCAAAATCATCATTTATCTCTTCACGCTGAATACCAACTAATATTTCTTTTAACTTCCTTGTATAAGAACCAATTTTACCATCACAAAATGAATGAACTTCATCATTTTCAGATATAGATCCAACTGGAGTTACTGATACAGCAGTACCTGTACAAAACACTTCATCTGAATTATATAATTCTTTTAGTGTAATGTCAGCCTCAATTGTATCAAACCCTAATTTATCTTTAGCAATCTTTAATACAGAATCACGTGTTACACCATTAAGGATACTACCTCTTAATTTTGGCGTTATTAATTTTTTATCTTTTATCAAGAATAAATTTGCTGACCCAACTTCTTCTAAAAATGTATCATCTTTTGCATCTAAATAAAGTACTTCATCGAATCCTTCGCTCTTTGCCTCAGTTAGAGGATATAAAGAAGCTGAATAATTACCTATAGCCTTAGCATTGCCTATCCCTTTTGGAGCCGCACGATGAAAGTCTTTATTAATCTTAAGATTTAATGGCCTTACACCGTTCTTAAAATAAGGGCCTACAGGAGAAACAAAAATCATAAAGGTATATTCTTCAACAGGTTTTACACCAATAGCTGCAGAAGTTCCCCATACTATTGGCCTTATGTAAAGAGCTCCTTTATTACGTGGTGGAACATAATCGATATTATCCAAAACTGTTTCCTTAACAGCATTAATAAAAAAAGCGCTATCCATCTGCGGAATACATAATCGCTTTGTAGATTTAGCCATTCGCTTAGCATTTAAATCAATTCGAAATAGAACAACTCGATTATTAACTGTCCTAAATGCTTTTGTCCCTTCAAAGCATCCTTGTCCATAATTTAAAACACCAGCAGCTGGAGATAATTCAATTTTTCCATATGGAACTAGCCCACCTTCTTTCCAAGTCTCTCCATATTTACAAGTCGCCTTAAACATACTTTTGGTCTCAATTACATTAAATCCTAAGCTATCCCAATTTATTTTAATCATTAATTAATCCTCTAATAATTCTCTTGCAATTATCATTTTCTGAATTTCAGTAGTTCCTTCATAGATCTGGGTAATTTTTGCATCTCTCATTAAACGTTCTACTCCATAATCCTGCATATAACCATATCCTCCAAAAATTTGTACGCAATCGGTTGCAGCATCCATAGCTGTCTGTGACGAAAAAAGCTTTGCCATTGCTGCTTCTTTAGTAAAAGGTTTATGCATATCCTTTAATTTTGCAGCATTATGAATCAAAAGACGAGAAGCTTCAATATTTGTTCCCATAGATGATATCTTATCTTTTATGGCTCCAAAATCTGCAATAGCTCTACCAAATTGTTTTCTTTCTTTTGCATAGGATTTTGATTTATCTAAAGCAGCTTGCGCAATACCTAAAGCCTGTGATGATATTCCAATCCTACCTCCATCAAGAGTATTTAACGCAATACGGTAGCCCTCTCCTTCATCGCTAATTAAATTTTCAATTGGCACACGACAATTATCAAAATATATTTCACATGTATCTGACGAACGAATCCCTAACTTATCTTCTTTATTCCCTAATGAAATTCCATCAAGATCTTTTGGAACAATAAATGCAGAAATTCCTTTATAACCCTTTGATTGATCTGTAACAGCCATAACGATAACTAAATCAGAGTTAATACCATTAGTGACCCAGTTCTTTGTGCCATTTAATATATAATGACTTCCATCTTTTTCTGCTACAGTTTTCATGTTACTTGCATCAGAACCTGATTGGGGTTCACTTAAAGAAAAAGCACCTAATAAATCACCTTTTGCTAACCCTTTTAAAAATGTTTCATTTTGAAAATCATTTCCATAATCAACAAATGCCTGACACGCTAAACTGTTATTTACAGAAACAATAACTCCTGCAGATGCATCAATTCTTGATATCTCTTCAATAATCAATGAATAACTGATAGTATCCATTCCTGCACCATCCCATTCCTCAGGAACCATAATACCCATATATCCTAAATCACCCATCATTTTAACCTCTTGATGAGGAAACTCAGCATTATCATCTCTTTTAATTGCTCCAGGTTCTAGATGTTTAGAAGCAAATTCTTGTGCACTTCTGCGAACTAATTCTTGTTGTTCTGTTAAAATCAATTTAATCTTTCTATAATTAGTGCAGAGGCTTCTCCTCCTCCAATACATAAAGTTGCCAAACCTATAGCTTTCTCTTTTTGATGCAATGCATGAGTTAGGGTTGTCAATATTCTAGCACCACTCGCTCCAATTGGATGCCCTAATGCAATAGCACCTCCATTAATATTAACTTTCTTATAGTCTAAATTATAATCATCTATTACAGACATCGGCACTGGAGCAAATGCTTCATTGATTTCCCATAAATCGATATCATCAACTTCCATATCTGCTTTCGAAAGAACTTTCTTTATCGATTCAATTGGTGCTGTAGTAAACCATTTTGGATCATGGGCAGCAGAAGCTTGAGAAATAATACGTGCAAGAGGTTTGAAACCCAATTCTGATGCTCTGTTTTCACTCATTAATAATAAGCATGCAGCGCCATCATTAATCTTTGAAGCATTAGCAGCAGTTATAGAACCATCTTCTTCAAAAACTGGTTTTAATGTATCCATTTTTTCAAAGTTCACTTTTTCGGGTTCTTCATCATTATTAAATGTAACAGTATTATTTTTATTTTTTATGTCTATAGATATTATTTCATTATTAAATGCACCTTTTTTTTGAGCATCAATTGCCCTTTGATAAGATTCTTTTGCGAAATCGTTTTGATCGCTGATGCTATAATTTCTATCTCTTGCACAAATTTCTGCACAACTACCCATATGCATATCATTATATACATCCCATAATCCATCAGTTATCATACTATCAATTAAATCTCCATGACCTAATCTATAACCATTTCTAGCTTTTGGGATTAAATACGGAGCTTGGCTCATATTTTCAAAACCACCAGCTATAATTACATTAGCATCTTTAACTTGAATTGCTTGTGCGGCTAACATTACTGCCTTTAATCCTGATCCACACATCTTATTTATAGTAAGGCATTCTACAGTATCAGGCAACCCGGAAGCAAGTGCAGCTTGTCGAGCAGGAGCTTGCCCTATGCCTGCAGAAAGCACATTGCCCATAATAACCTCATCAATAAGCAAGCAATCGATCATGGTTTCCTCTAAGATTTTTGATATAACTAAAGATCCCAATTTTGTAGCCGGGACTGAAGAAATAGCTCCCTGGAACGATCCTATTGGTGACCGTTTAGCTGAAACAATAACTACACTATTTTGCTTGATCATTGTTATTTAATCTATATTACTTTCATAGTTATTAAGTTAAATCTCTTACTTAGTCCTTATTGATTTATCATAAGCAAGAATAATATCTTTAACTAACTTATGCCTAACAACATCACTCTCCGTTAACTTTACTAATCCTATACCATCAATTCCTTTAAGAACTTTTACTACTTGTATTAGTCCAGAATCCGTTTTCATTGGTAAGTCAATTTGTGTTATATCACCTGTAATAATTGCTTTTGAATTAACACCTAATCTTGTTAAAAACATTTTCATTTGCATCGGGGTTGCATTTTGAGCTTCATCTAGTATCATAAATGCATTATTTAATGTTCTACCTCTCATATATGCTAAAGGAATAATCTCAATTGTTCCATCAGATAAAACCCTTTTTAATTTAGGTTTTGGCATTATATCGTTTAATGCATCATAAAGCGGGGTGAGATATGGATCTACCTTCTCTTTTAAATCCCCAGGTAAAAAACCTAAACTTTCACCAGCTTCTACAGCAGGACGGCATAATACAATACGATCAACATCACTATTTTCAAGAGCAGCAATTGCAAATGCAACGGCTATATATGTTTTACCGGTTCCTGCAGGACCAACACTCAAAACTATATCATTACTATTCACTGTATCTATATATGTATGCTGACCTTCTGAGCGGGCAACAATAGCACCTTTTCTTCCATAATGGATTACTTCTTTAGGAAGTTGATTATTATGCCCATTATCAATAGATATAATATCAATTAATTGTTTTACATCTTTTAAATTAATAGAACCCTTTCTACCTAAAGTTTGTTTCATCTCATGTATAATTTCTTTTGCAAGAGGAATCTTACTCTTATCTCCAGAAATTTTTATTGTATCATTTCTGATAACAGTTTTAACTCCAAATGAGTCTTCTATTATCTTTAAATGAGAATCTGCTGGTCCAAACAGTACAGCTAAGTCTAGACCTCTAATATCAATTGTCTTATCCATCTTGTAAAATTAAATATTAATTTATGTCATAAATATTATTATCCATTATTAATTAATCCCTTGTTTAAATAATTTTAGTATAATAGAAACCCATTAAAATGAAGAATTTATATATAGTTACAATTTTTATAATTATGCTGATTAATTGTAGTTATTTACCTACAAAATCAAATACCAATAAAATGAATGCAACCTCCCTTATTAATCAGGGAAATGCATATTGGGGAAAAAGAGCTAACCATAAAAGTGCAAAATTAGCAGTATTATTTTATAAAAAGGCTTTCGAACTAAATAAGGCAGATTTAAATCTAGCCGCAGCTCTTAGTGAAGCATATTTTTTTCAAGCACATTACCTTGAATCAGATTTAAGCAAGCGCGATAATTTGCTCTTGAAGGGTGCCGAATCAGCATTGAAAGGCTTCGAAAATTCCAAGTACTTTCAAACATTTTTAGATACAACAAAATTTGAAATCAATAAAATTAAATTAGAAGCAATTAAGAAAGCTCCAATTGAAACAATTGGCGTTCTATTTTGGTGGGCTACTAATCACGGAAAATTTTTAATTAATAAACCAGTTATTGATAGAATAAATTCAAGGGAAATACTTGAGGTTGCAATGCATCGAATTTCTACATTGGATGGAGATTATTATTATGGTGGTCCTGCAAGATTTTTTGGTATGTTTTATTCTAGGTTGCCTGGCGTACCTCTCGAAAGGGCAAGATTGAATTTTGATCAATCTTTATTAGATAATCCCAACTTTTTTGGCACAAGGTTTTTAAGGGCACGATACTACCATACTAAATTAGGAAATCGTGAATTGTTTGAAGAAGATTTACAATTTATTATTAATGGAGACCCATCATTGTTGCCAGATGCTATGCCTGAGAATCTTTTTGAACAAGAAAAAGCTGAACAGTTATTACGTGATGCTATTATTCTTTTTGAATGACTTAGTCAACATCATTCGTATAATTCAATTATATTGGATATTGAATCTATATTTGATTCTATTAATTTTCTAATATTCAAATTCGACAAATCTATAATATTCATATGATCAGAAACAATTTTTAAGATTTTAATTTTAGATATGTTATAATATTTTATTGAAATATCAGTGATTACTGCTGCTTCCATATCGACTAATTCTCTATAAATATTATTATCATTTTTATTAATATTCTTTTCTACAGTTATTAAACCAATTTTATCAATATTGATTTTATCTTTTACAGGAAAAGAATATTCATTGTTAGAAAATTCACTAGTTAATTTCTCTATATAATACATATTACCTATTTTAGTAGAATGAGGATTTCCTCCTGCAATACCAATATTTATTAATATACTATTAGGGTTATATATTCTTTTAAGATAAATAGGCAATGTATCTGATACTTTTTTTCTACCTACTCCCGTTATTAAAAGACTATATTTATTATTCGCATAAACTTTTAAATCAGATTGTTTTGTGTCTCTTGATAAATTATAAAAATCTATAATTGGACTAGCCTCATCCCGTAAAGCCGTAATAATAATTTTATTTTCCATTAATATTTATTTCTTAAACAATAAACCAAATGAATATCCAATAATATTTATAAAAATATCCATTATCTTATTCATTATAGTTTCTATTGCAAAGCTAAATGGAATAAATAGTTCAATTATTTCCCATCCAATAGATAAAAATAAAAATAATGGCCAGCTTTTATTAAAATATTTTCCATAGATAAACCAAATTATAAAATGGATAATTGAATAATAATTAATGAAAGTCATAATATCAGTCAAGCATCACAAAAGACGCATTGAATAGGAATCATTTTTTAATTTGAATTCCTAAATCCTTTAACTGATCACTGGAAACAGAGCTTGGTGCCCCATCCATTAATGACATCGCAGAAGTAGTTTTAGGAAATGCAATAACATCTCTTATATTACTAGTACCAGCTAGTAACATAACTAATCGATCAAATCCAAATGCTATACCACCATGAGGTGGAGTACCATATTTAAGTGCATCTATAAAAAATCCAAATCTTTCTTTTGCTTCTTTTTTATCGATTCCTAAAATATCAAAAATTGCTTTTTGCTGTTCAGAATTATGAATTCTTATTGAACCGCCTGCTACTTCATAACCATTAATTATTAAATCATATTGTTTAGAAGGAATAGCTTCAGGCGAATCTTTCAACTCCTTTAAGTCATTAGACTTTGGCTGCGTAAAAGGGTGTTGAAGGGAATGGTAACGTTTATCTTCCTCATTATATTCAAACATAGGGAAGTCTGTTATCCAAACTGGTTTGAATTCTGTTGATTCTACATATCCTTCTTTTCTAGCAATTTCAATACGCAGTGCGCCTAATGATAATTGAGTTATTTTAATTTTGTCACCAATAACAAATAGAATATCTCCATCATTTATATTAAAATTATTTCTAATTTCTATCTGCAAATCATCATGAAAAAACTTGGAAATACCTCCATTAAATTTCCCTTCATCAGCTTTCATCCACGCCAAACCTTTGGCTTTATATCTCTTTACATGTTCAGTTAAATGATCAATTTCTTTTCGAGAGTATTTAGCTCCATCTGGAATAACAATTCCCATAACAGATTCCACTGAATTAAATGCTTTGAAATCGCTTTTATCAGAAAAAGGTTTAAAATTGTTCAACAATAAATCATAACGTAAATCTGGACAATCTGTTCCATACTTAGACATTGCATCAGCATAAGTCATTTTTGGAAAGGGATCCAATAAATCAATATTTTTTACTACTTTAAAAATGGTCCTTGTTAATTCCTCGCATTTTCTCATTACATCATTTTCATCTACGAAAGACATCTCTATATCTATTTGGGTAAATTCAGGTTGACGATCAGCCCTAAGGTCTTCATCTCGGAAACATTTTACTATTTGAAAATATCTATCAAATCCAGAAATCATTAAAAGTTGCTTATACATCTGGGGAGATTGTGGTAAAGCATAAAATTTTCCATTATGTATTCTACTAGGGACTAAATAATCTCGAGCCCCTTCAGGAGTGGACTTCATAAGTATAGGTGTTTCGATTTCTAAAAAGTCATTATTTGAAAGAAAAGTTCGTACTACTTGATAGGTTCTATGTCGAACTTCTATATTATCCTGTAATTCATTTGTTCTTAATTCTAAGAATCGATACTTTAATCTAAAATCTTCTTCTGCGCTGTTACGATCTGTAATCATAAAGGGAAGAGGCGCTGATTCATTCAAAATCTCATGATCGGAAATAAAAACTTCAACCTTACCTGTTGCTATATTTGGGTTTATAGCATTTTTATCCCTTTCCTGCACTACACCCATTACTGAAAGGATATCTTCCATAGATAATTTTTTAACTAATTCAAAATCTCCCTTAAAACTATCCTGATTATAAACAATCTGTGTTTTGCCATATCGATCTCTTATATCTACAAATACAACTTGACCGTGAAACCGAACAGCATTTACCCATCCACTTAATGACACTTTTTCATTAATATTAGCAGACGTTAACTCACCACATGTATGCGTTCTTCTATTCATAGTTGTTAATAAAAAAAAACCGCCTAAATTTACGGGCGGTTGATCGATAATTATATCTCAAATTATCTTTTTGCAACTCGCAATCGATTTAATGCCCTAGATAACGAATTTTCCATACGAACTTCATCAAAGTCTTTTTCATTTCTTTTATTCTTACGTTCATTGGCTCTTTGAAACGCAGATTCAGCCCTGGAAATATCAATATCTGATGATAATTCAATCGTTTCAACTAATAAACATACTTCATTTTCATTGATTTCTGCAAAACCACCACTTGTTGAATAAAATTTAGTATCAGATTTACTTTGAATCATAATTTCTCCAATATCAAGGCTAAATATACCATCCTGATGATTGGCCATTATCCCAAAAGAGCCATCAATCCCAGGACATCGAAGGTAATTAACTTCAATTACATCAAGATTTTGCATTGGGGTTACTATATCTAAATTATAATGAGTCATTAAGCTGCTAATTTTTTACCTTTTTCAATTGCCTCATCAATTGTACCAACATATGAAAAGGCATTTTCTGGATGTTCATCAACATCTCCATTCAAAATAGCTGTAAAGCCAGCAATTGTATCTTCAAGCTCAACATACCTGCCTTCAACATTGGTAAATTGCTCTGCCACAAAAAACGGCTGCGACATAAACCTTTGAATTTTTCTTGCTCTAGATACTGAAAGTTTATCATCATCTGATAATTCATCCATACCTAAGATTGCAATTATATCTTGTAGATCCTTGTATTTTTGAAGAATATTTTGAACTTCACGTGCAATATTATAATGATTATCGCCTATTACACGAGGATCTAGTATTCTAGAAGTTGATGCTAATGGGTCAACAGCAGGATAGATACCTAATTCAGCTATTTTTCTTTCTAAAACTGAAGTTGCATCCAAATGAGCAAAAGCTGTAGCAGGCGCTGGATCAGTTAAATCATCTGCTGGAACATAAACAGCTTGAACAGAAGTAATAGATCCATTCTTGGTAGAAGTAATTCTTTCTTGCAAATCACCCATTTCAGTTCCAAGAGTAGGTTGATAACCAACAGCAGAAGGCATTCTTCCTAATAGCGCAGATACTTCTGATCCTGCTTGTGTAAATCGAAAAATATTATCTATAAATAATAATACATCTTTTCCTTCATCATCTCTAAAATACTCAGCCATTGTTAAACCACTAAGCGCTACTCTTAGCCTTGCGCCAGGCGGCTCATTCATTTGTCCAAAAACCATAGTGGTTTTTTCAATTACTCCTGATTCGGTCATCTCATTATATAAATCATTGCCTTCTCTCGTTCTTTCTCCTACGCCAGCAAAAACAGAGTAGCCACCATGTTCAGTAGCAATATTTCTAATCAATTCTTGAATTAATACAGTCTTCCCAACACCTGCTCCACCAAATAGACCTGTCTTCCCTCCTTTTGTATAAGGCTCCATCATATCTACAACTTTAATACCAGTTACTAACATTTCTGTTGAGGTTGATAAATCTTCATGCTTAGGGGCTGAACGATGAATTGGATATTCTTTCTCTGCTGAAACTTTACCTTTCCCATCAATTACATTACCTGTAACATCAAATAACCTTCCTAATGTTTCTGGGCCTACAGGAACTGAAATTGGTTTACCCGTATCTTTAACAGCAACACCCCTAACTAATCCATCTGTTGAATCCATTGCGACTGTACGAACAATTGAATCGCCAAGATGCTGAGCAACTTCTAAAATTAAATCCCCTTCATTATCTCTTTCTACATTTAATGCGTTCATTATTTTAGGTAAGTTTCCATCTTCAAAAGTCACATCAACTACTGCGCCCATTATTTGAGATATTTTTCCAATATTTGCCATAAGTATTCCTTTATTACTTCAATGCTTCCGCTCCGCCAACTATTTCCAGCATTTCTTTCGTAATTGACGCTTGTCGAGCTTTATTAAATTCGAGTGTTAAATTTTTAATCATATCCTCAGCATTATCTGTCGCATTTTCCATTGCAACCATACGAGCAGCTTGTTCACTAGCATAAGATTCTAATAAATATTTCCACATTTGAACATTTAAATGTCTAGGGATTAATGATTTAGTTAATTTTTCTTTTGACGGCTCATAAAGCCTATCCGCATTAGAGGGATTATCCTCTTGTTTATATTCTAAGGGAAGCAAACGCTCGGATTGAATAGTTTGAGTCGCAACATTTACAAATTCATTATAACAAACGTGGATTTCATCAACGTTTTTGCTAATAAAATGACTAATAATGTTTTCACCAATCTTTATTGCATGTTGGAAATCTAAATCATTCCAAAACTCTAAATGCGATTCAATAATATTATAATCTCTTCTAGTGAAATAGTCTCTAGCTTTTTTCCCAATACAAAATAAATCAACATTTTCCTTGCCAATCTCATTAATCTCTATCTCTACTTTTTTAAAAACATTGGTATTGAATGAACCTGCCAAACCTCTATCAGACGCAACAATAACGTACCCAACTCTTTGAATAGGTCTAATATCTAATAATGGCAAAAGAAATCGATCAACATCTGGTAATAAATGATGAATAACATCCACTAAACGATTAGTATAAGGTCGTGCTTGTTCCATTCTTTCCTGAGCTTTACGCATTTTAGCAGCGGCAACCAACTTCATTGCTTTAGTAACCTTTTGGATACTTCGTACAGATTTAATTCTGTCACGTATATCTTTTAGATTTGCCATACAATACTAAGCTATAAATCCTTCTTTAAATTGATTAATTGATTTATCTAAAATATCAGATAATTCTTCCGACATTACACCTTCAGTCCTCAATACCTCTAATTCTTTAGAGTTATTTGCATCTAAATAATCAAATAAAGCAGATTCAAATTCAGAAACTTTTTCTAAAGGGATATCATCTAAATGACCTTTTGTTCCTGCAAATATAATTGCTATTTGCTTATCAATATTCATCGGTGAATACTGTTTTTGTTTTAGTATTTCTACCATACGCTCACCACGCGTTAACTGCGCAAGAGTACTTTTATCTAAATCAGATCCAAATTTTGCAAATGCTTCAAGTTCTCTAAATTGAGCTAAATCCAATCTTAACGTTCCAGCAATAGCTTTCATCGCCTTCACTTGAGCATTACCGCCAACGCGTGAAACAGATAAACCAACATCAATTGCTGGACGAACACCAGAATTAAATAAATTAGTTTCAAGATAAATCTGTCCATCAGTTATAGATATAACATTAGTAGGAATATATGCAGCAACATCACCTTCTTGCGTTTCAATAATTGGAAGCGCTGTCAGGGACCCGCCTCCAAGATCTTCAGATAATTTTGATGCACGCTCAAGTAATCTGCTATGGAGATAGAAAACATCGCCAGGGTACGCCTCACGACCTGGTGGCCTACGTAAGACTAAAGACATCTGACGATATGCTACAGCTTGTTTAGATAAATCATCATAAATAATGAGCGCATGTTTTCCATTATCTCTAAAGTATTCCCCCATTGCACAACCTGAATAGGGCGCTATAAATTGTAATGGTGCAGCATCAGATGCGTTTGCAGCAACTACTGTTGTGTATTCCATTGCTCCCGCTTCTTCAAGCTCAGATACAATAGATGCTACGGTTGATGCTTTCTGGCCAATTGCTACATAAATACAATAAACTGGATCACCCGCTTCATGAGCATATTTCTGATTGATAATGGTATCTACAGCTATTGCTGTTTTTCCTGTTTGACGATCACCAATAATCAGCTCCCTTTGCCCTCGACCAATCGGAACCATGCTGTCAATTGGCTTAATACCCGTCTGAAGTGGTTGTTTAACCGGATGGCGAGCCATTACACCAAGCGCTTTTCTTTCTATCGGAAGTGAATCTTTTGAATCAATGGATCCTTTTCCATCCATCGCTTGTCCTAAAGGATCAACAACACGCCCTACCATTACATCTCCAACAGGTACCTCAACAACACGACCAGTTCGTTTTGCTAAATCACCTTCTTTCACTAAACTGCTATCACCAAATAATACAAGGCCAACATTATCTTCTTCTAAATTCAATGCCATTCCGAATGTATCATTAGGTAATTCAACTAATTCTGAACTCATAATATTTTCCAAGCCAGAGACTCTAGCAACACCATCTCCAACTGAAATAATTTCGCCTACTTCACTGACATCAACTGCACCTTCAAATTTTGCAATTTGCTCTTTTAACAATGCCGTAATGTTATCTGTATTAATATCCATAATTTCCCTTAAATAAATTATTATTGAAGTAAATCTTTCCTAAGATTTTCCATTTTTGTTTTTATTGAAGCATCTAGAAAAATATTATCAATTCTCAGCTTCAACCCTCCTATTAAAGAAGAATCTGTTACTGTAGTTAATTCAGTATTTTTACCAATAATTTTTTCTATCTGCAGTTGCAAATTATCTTTTTCTTCATTAGATAATTCATCTGTTGTATGAGCTGTAACTGTTACAATTTTTAATTCATCCTTAACTAAAGAAGTAAAATAAAATGAAAAATTTCTAAAGAACATCATCGGATTATCTCCAGCATGCATACTAATTAATTCCTGGATTATGGGATGAACTGCATCTTTAAAGACAGAATAAATTAATTCGACTTTTTGATTTTTAGAGAATCGTTTTGATTGAAGAAAACCACGTAATTGAGCATTATCTTTTAAAAGTTGATTAGTAAAATCAATCGATTTTTGAACATCTTCTACTGCATTTAATTCTTTGGATATTTTCATAACCACAGATGCAATATATTTAGTTCTTTCCTTATGCTTCATACCCTTTGATATTCTTTAATGATTCTTTAATCAAGGATTTATTATCTTCTTCATTAAGATTCTTTTTAACCAATTTCTCTGCTATAGATAAAGATAGTCCTACCACTTCTCCTTTTATTTCAGTAATTGCTTTTTCCTTTTCCATTTTAATTTGCTCTTTGGCATCATCTAGGCTTGCTGCCGCCATTTCTTTTGCTTTAAGTAAAGTGCTTTCTTTTAATTGATCAGCAGCTTTTTTCCCTTCGCTAACAATGCCTTGAGCTTCAGATCTAGCTTTAGCGATTATTTCATCTCCCTCCGAAGTAAGGCGGTCAAGTTCTTTTCGAGCTTTTTCCGCATCTTCAAGTGATTTTGCAATTTCATTTTCCCTTTTATCCAACACATTTAACAATGGTTTCCAAGCGAACTTAGATAGCAATCCGAGAAGAATTAAAAACGTAATAATAGTCCAGACAAATAAACCGGGATCTAATTGTACTAATGGATTATCCACAATAATCTCCTTTACTATTAATTACTTTCTAATTATTTCATTAAAACAATTAAAAGAACAAATACTTCAGCTAGAATAGCAACACCTTCAAGTAAGAATAAAGGCAAGTTTACAGCAGCTGTTATTTTATCTGCTGCTTCAGGTTGCCTTGCGATTCCATCTGCTGCTGCCGCTGCAAAACGACCAATTCCTAAACCAGCACCTACAACAATTATACCTAGACCAATTGCGGCCCCAAAATAATGAAGAACTTCCATTATTTTACCTCTCTTTCATTTTAGTTAATGATGAACATTAATAGCCATGCCAATAAACACAGCCGATAAAAGCGTGAAAACATACGCTTGTACAATTACAACAATTATTTCTAATCCCGAAATTGCTGCAGCCATAGGAACAGAAATAATGGCAACACCAATTCCGGCAAATACACTATGAAACATATCAGCAAAAATAGCCATAAATGATAAAATCGCTAATAATGCTATATGACCTCCTGTCATATTAGCAGCTAGTCGCATAGTAAGAGCAAACGGCTTTACAAACATTCCTATAATCTCTATAGGAATAAGAATAACATATACAAAACCTGGAAGTCCATGCGGAACAAGATTCTTCCAATGTTGAATAAATCCATGTGCACGAACTCCAGCAATAATTATAGAAAAAAAAGTAATCATTGCTAAAGCCGCTGTCACATTAAAATTCCCAGTAGCAGTAGGACCTCCATGAAGTAGCCCATTTATAAAATTATGACTATCATTTATAGGAACATGCAACACAAACCTATTGACGACTCCTAATAAATCAAAGATAGGTACCATACCAATTGCATTGGCAAAGAAAATAAAGAATAAGAAAGTTAGGATAAGTGGAGACCAATTATTAACCCATTTTGGACCAACATTTGGCTTAACAATTGTATCGCGAACAAAAGTTACTACAATTTCTAATAAATTAATTAGGCCAGAAGGAATCATAGTTTTCTTTTTAATAAATTGTTGAACCGGTAAGATAACAAATAATGCAATAGAGACCACTACCACCCATAGCATTAATACATGTTTAGTTACAGACATATCTATATTAAATAAATGTGGTAAATGAAAAATAGGATGATGAATATCTGAATTTGAAACATGGTGAATAATGTTATCACCAACTTGTTCCATCACACTTTGCGCTTCATGCCCGCTAGAACTACCTAACATATAATTTTCTAACTATAATTATTTATTATTTATAAATGATCTTACAATATAAGCTTCTGTTAAATGAAGCATTAAATAATAGCCCGTGAAACTAATAATAAATGGTGTGGGATTAAAAGATATAAAACTAAAAATAGCTACAATAATAATTCCATAAAGGATCATTTTTGTAATCATAGCAATACTAAGATATTTTGTGATATTAAAAGAAAACTTTAAGTAGATAATTTGGGTCATTAAAACAGATAATAAAAAAATTGACCATGGAAAAATCATCCCTAAAAAAATATCCCTACTAATTTCAGGAAGAACTGAGCTTAATAACCCCCAAGTACCAAAGCATATCATGCTAATATAAATAACTAATTTTATCAATTATTTCGACCAAATTGTTTTTGCTAATTGATAGAAGCCTATCACTAACCCAATAATTAGCCCTAATAAAGTAAACCAAGGTATGGTTTCATATCGATTATCAAAATAAAAACCAATCATACAAAAAATAATGACTGCGGCTATTAAAACATATGATGCAGATGCTGCTGGAGCAGATTGTAATAGATATTTCTGTAAATAATAAAGAAAGTTTTTATTAGAACTTTCTTTTAATTCAGGCATTTGGATCAGATGGGGAGGAAGCCATTGTAAACCTAGGCTTTAAGTCTTCTTTCTTAGAAGGATCTATAACATTTTCTTTATTTCCAATAACACTACATGAACCTTGAAATTGAGCTCCATCTTCAATTATTAGACTACTGTAAATTAAATCACCAGTTATTTCAGATTTAGCACCCAAAATAATTTTATTCGTTACTGTAATATCTCCTTTAATATTACCACCAATATGAGCATCGCTTGCTTGAACATTGCCAAAAACCTGACCAGAAATAGTAATTCGCAGAGAGCCATCCGTATGAATATCGCCTAATACTTTACCATAAATGATAATTCCACCCTTTAAAGTAATTGGCCCATTAACGACAGCTCCAGCACCAATCATTGTTTGGACATTTTTAAAATCTATTTTAGCCATTTTATTCTACACTTAGGTTTTTCTCATTGTACTCAGGGAAGAAATTCAATGGATCCAGAGGATTCGACCCTTCCCAAACTTCGAAATGTAAATGTGGTCCAGAAGAAATACCAGTATTTCCTGCAAGTGAAATAACATCTCCTCGATTCACAATATCTCGTTTATCTACAAGATTTACTTGATTATGGCCATAAAATGTAAAATAATCATTTCCATGATAAATAATTACCATATTACCTAGATCAGTAGACCAACCAGAAAAAATTACCAATCCTGAAGCAGAAGCGACAACAGGGTCACCCTCTTTAACGGAAATATCTATACCATAATGATTGCTTTTCCAAATATGAGGTCGCATAATCATTCGTTGAGTTATATAACCATCAATAGGTGCTTTTGTTGGAATATTGAATATTTGATTTGTTGAATATTGATTATTTACCATAGAAGTTTCACTCAAGCTATCTAATCCATTTTGAAAAGAAGATATATCAACTTCTGATCCAAGATTCTTCCTTAATAACTCATCCATTTGCTGTAAGCGCTGTAAATCCTGGAAAAGGTCCATTACTTTTACTCGCTCCATCGCCAATTTATTATAATCCTCTTTCATCTTTTGATACTCTGCTGATTTTGGAATAAAAAAATATCCTGCAAGAATAATAATACTGACAAAAGAAATTGTAATTATTGCAAATATATAAAGCCAACTCCTATTGAAAGAAAAACTTTTCCCTTCAGTCTCATTATCTGGAATAAGTAAAACAGTATATTTAGAAGGCTTCATCTAACAACTATCCAATGGACCGAAGTAAATCTAAAATTCTATCAAAATCATCATCAGAAAAGAAATGAATTTCAATATCTCCGCCATTTTTTGAATATTGAATTTCTACCTTAGTACCTAGTATTGTGATTAATTCGTCTTCTACCATTTTTACAGGAGAACTAGCTTTCTTTACTTTTTTAGATGAAATTTTAACCTTCCCAGTTGATTTTCCCTTTGCAATAGCTTCTGCTGCTCTAACACTAAGTTTTTTTGTAACTATCAAGTTGTATAGCTTGTTCATACCAGTGATAGTATTCATCATTAATATAGCACGACCATGTCCTGCGGAAATTGTCTGACTGCGCAAACTATTTATTATTTTCCTTGGTAATTTTAATAATCGCAATGTATTTGAAATTGTCACACGTTTTTTTCCAACTGCCTTGGCTATACTATCCTGCGAGTGATTAAATTTACTTTGTAATAGCGCATAACCTTCCGCTTCATCGATAGGGTTTAGATTTTCACGTTGAATATTTTCTATCAAAGCAATTTCCATTAATTCAGATTCATTAGATATAGATACTATATAACCTGGAATAGCCTTTAACCCTGCTAACTTAGATGCTCTTAGACGCCTCTCACCTGCAATTAATATATATTTTCCATTATCCTCTTGAACAGTAATTGGAGTAATTATGCCTTTTGCTTTTATAGATGAGATTAAATCTCGAAGGCTCTTCTCATCCAAACCATCTTTTCTAGGTTGTAATGGATTGGAAGCTATATCTTTAACAGGTATATCCATTACTCCCGATTTTATTGAAGGGTTATCAGCTGGCCCGTGGATTAATGCTTCTAACCCTCTACCTAAGCGTTTAGTGGCCATTATCAATTATCTCCTCAATTAATTGCATATAATCTTGTGTCCCTACTGAATTTGCATCATATAATAAAGCAGGCTTCCCATAGCTAGGAGCTTCGCCAAGCCGCACATTCCTATGGATGACTGTTTCAAATAACTTATCACCAAAATAACTCTTTACTTCTTCTAAAACTTGCTTGGACAAATTTAATCTTCCATCAAACATTGTAATTAAAACTCCTGCGATATTTAATTGCTTATTTAAATGTTGTTGAACTAAACGAATAGTATTTAATAGCTGCCCTAATCCTTCTAATGCATAATACTCTGCTTGGATCGGGATAATTAAGTTATCTGCTGCAGTTAAACAATTTAATGTCAATAATCCAAGAGATGGAGGACAATCTATTATAATGTAATCATAGTTTTTTTTAATTGTTTTTAAAGCTTTTTTTAGCTCTAATTCTCTAGCTATGACACTGACCAACTCGATTTCTGCTCCAACTAGATCATTTGTTGATAATACTATATCTAAATATTCAAATGAAGTTTTTGAAATAACATCTTTAATTGGGGTTTGATTTACTAGTGTATCATAAACCGTATATCCAGAATCTTTTTTGATTATTTCACTAACACCTGTAGAAGCATTTGCTTGAGGATCCATATCAAGAAGTAGTGTGCTGAACTCACTAACAGCAAGGCTTGCAGCAATATTTACAGATGAAGTTGTTTTACCAACTCCTCCTTTTTGATTTGTCAATGCAATTATTTTGGTCATAATTATAATTAAGGAATATATTTATATACCTACAAAACAAGAGTAATTTAATTTCGTAATAAAAGTTTAACAAGTAGGTTGCTAGATATATTATTAAACTTTTAATACGTTTATATATATATTTTTTAAAATGATATAATTAATACAATATTTTATGTTCAAATTGTAAGTCAATATGAAGGCATTAGTAAAAAAATATCCAAAACATGGCCTTTCCATAGAAGAAATGCCAATTCCTGAATTGGGAACAAATGATATGTTAATCAAAGTTCAAAAAACTGCGATTTGCGGAACAGATGTTCATATTTATCAATGGGATAAATGGGCTCAGAAGAATATTAATACTCCTATAATCATTGGACATGAATTCATGGGAGTAGTTGAAAATATTGGTAGCGGTGTAACTCATTATAAAATAGGCGATATAGTTTCTGGAGAGGGACATATTACCTGTGGGTATTGTCGAAATTGTCGTGCTGGCATGCGGCATTTATGTCATAGAACCATTGGAATAGGAATTGATCGCGGTGGAGCATTCGCAGAATATTTATCTTTACCAGAAAGCAATATTTGGCCTGTACATAAAGATATAAATATAGATATAGCATCGTGTTTTGATCCCTTAGGCAATGCCGTCCATTGTGCTCTCAGCTATTCAATGGTTGCTGAGGATGTCTTAATAACAGGTGCAGGACCTATCGGATGTATGGCTACTTCTATATGTAAAATATTGGGCGCAAGAAATGTAGTCGTTACTGATAGCAATAGTTTCCGATTAGAAATTGCAGAAAAAATGGGTGCCGATAAAACTATAAATATAACTAAAGAAAAGATTGAAGATTGTTTTGAAGGATTAAGGATATCAAACGGTTTTGATATTGGACTTGAAATGTCAGGCAATCCAAATGCATTAAAAGATATAATACGAACAATGTACCATGGGGGCAAGATTGCATTACTAGGTATATTACCAAATGATACATTGGTCCAATGGGATGAAATAATTTTTAAAGGTCTTAAAATAAAAGGAATTTATGGTAGAGAAATGTTTGAATCCTGGTACAAGATGAATCAATTAATACGCGGTGGTCTAGATATATCTCCAATAATCACACATAAATTTAAACCTGATGATTTTCAATCAGCTTTTGAAACAGCTGAAAGTGGTAAATGTGGTAAAGTAATTTTAGAATGGGATTAATTTGATTAAAGATCAAAATATCTTTGTAGATGATTTAGCTAAAATAAAAGCTGAAGGATTATATAAAAATGAACGCACCATTACTACGCCACAAGGCGTAGTAATAAATACTAAAGAGAGTGGTGATGCTGTAAACTTTTGTTCGAATAATTATTTAGGATTATCCAATAACAAAGAAATAAAAGAAGCAGCCAAAGATGCTTTAGATAAATATGGATTTGGTATGTCGTCTGTTCGCTTCATTTGCGGAACACAGCAAATCCACAAAAAATTAGAAAGAAAAATATCTGAGTTTTTTGGAACAGATGATTCAATTTTATATACCTCATGTTTTGATGCAAATGGCGGACTTTTTGAAACACTATTAGGCCCAGATGATGCAATTATTTCTGATGAATTAAATCATGCCTCAATAATTGATGGTATTAGACTAAGTAAAGCAAAACGATTTCGTTTTAAAAATAATGATATAGATGATCTAGAATTAAAACTAAGTGAAAGAGATAAATTTCGTAATGTTATGATTGCAACAGATGGAGTTTTCTCTATGGATGGGTATATTGCAAAAATAGATAAAATAACAGAATTAGCTCGCAAATATAATGCGATGGTTATGGTGGATGATTCACATGCCACAGGTTTTGTTGGAAAGACTGGTCGCGGATCTGCTGAACATTGTGGAGTTATGGATAAAGTAGATATCTGGACCTCAACGTTTGGCAAAGCATTAGGTGGTGCATCTGGTGGATTCACGACTGGAAAGCAAGAAGTGATAGATCTGTTAAGACAACGTTCTCGTCCATATCTTTTTTCTAATACCCTTGCGCCATCAATAGTTGCTGCAAGTATAAAAGCTATTGATATTATTTCTTCATCCACTGATTTAAGAGATAAATTAGAAAAAAATACTATTTATTTCAGAAAAGAAATGACAGAAGCTGGGTTTGAAATAAAAATGGGTACCCACCCAATTGTTCCTATTATGATATATGATGCTATACTAGCTAAAAAAATGGCTGAATTATTATTAGATAGAGGTATATATGTCGTTGGATTCTTTTATCCAGTAGTTCCTAAAAACATGGCAAGAATACGAGTACAAATATCTGCAGAAATGGATATCAATCAACTTTCAGAAGCAATATCAATATTTATTGAAGTAGGAAAAATATTAAAAATAAATTAATTCATTAAATAAAATTTGGCACGTCTATATTTTGCTCGGTATATTCGCAGACTTTTTTGTTAGCATAGAAAAGAAGTAATTATGTCTAAAAACCTTACACCAAGATATATTATAATTGCATTAGTGCTCGCATGGGCACTACTAACTCTTTGGCCTTCTGTTAAATATCAGATGCTCTCACCTGATGATAAAGAAGAAATGAGGGAACTAGGAACGCTTGAAAGCTTAGAAAATGATATCATCAAACAAGGGTTGGATCTAAAAGGGGGTATATATATTGTCCTTGAAGTGGATCTACCTACCCTCATATCTACTTTAGCAATTAATAAAGATACAAAATTTGAGCGTACAATATCTGAGGTTCGAAATAGTCTCAAAGAAAATACACAGCAAAATTTCTTTACTGTATTTGCTAATAGTGTTTCTGACAATGGTCTTCGATTGCCTCGTTATTATGATGTAGACTATGGGGCTAAGCCTGATGACATACTAGCAAGTCTAAAGGAACAGGCGGATGATGCCATTAATCGTGTATTAGAAATACTTCAAAACCGAGTTGATCAATTTGGCGTATCTGAGCCAACTATCCAAAAACAAGGAAATAGAAGAATTATTGTTGAATTAGCAGGTATCCAAGATTCTGATCGGGCACGTGCATTATTGCAAAGCACTGCTCAATTAGAGTTCTGTTTAGTAAAGTCTCCTGAAGTAACAAATGATATATTATCACAGATTGACAATCTTGTAAAAGGTGATGAACAATTAGAATCGTTAGTCTCATCCATTAATGAAGATTATGAAGATGATAATGAGCTTAGTGTGAGCGAAGATAAAACAGTGTCAATTAGTGAGCTTTTTGGTGAAGATGCAGAGACATCGAAAGATAGTAGTGATACATCGGTAGTGGTAGATCAAAATATATTTCAAGAACGTCCTTTCTCTTCTTTATTAAGAGCTCTTGGTAATAATATTGCGGTGCCAGAAAAAAATCTATATATCGTTAAAAAAATTATTAATAAACAAGAAGTGCAGGATAAGCTTGGTCTTGGAAATGGTCAATTCCTCTTTGCTCCTGACGCAGAAAATTTTTCTACTAATGATGGCATAGATGAAAAACTAGTTTATATGTATTATTTGGAAAAAGATGCAGATTTAACTGGTGGTGTAATTGAAGAGGCAAACGCAACTATTGGAGGGCAAGGTACTAGTGCTGTGGGTCAACCTATTGTATTATTAGATATGAATAGCGAAGGAGCAAGAACCTGGTCAAGAATAACAGGAGCAAATATTGGACGACAAATAGCAATAGTTTTAGATAAAAAAGTTCATATGGCACCATCAATTAGAACAAAAATAAGCGATGGCGGCACAATGATTGAAGGGTTCGCTGGTATGGATGAAGCTATGGATATAGCCATAGTACTGAGAGCTGGAGCTTTACCTGCCCCTGTTAATATTATCGAAGAAAGAATTGTTGGCCCATCACTTGGTGCAGATTCTGTCAAAAGAGGTACAAACTCAGTATTATTTGGTTTAGGATTAATCATTGTATTTATGTTCGTTTATTACAAGTTATCCGGTTCAATAGCAAATTTTGCATTAATATGGAATATCTTACTTGTATTAGCGGTTCTAGCATCATTAGGTGCAACACTTACCCTTCCAGGAATTGCTGCCTTAATATTAACTGTAGGCATGTCAATTGATGCTAATGTGATTATTTTTGAAAGAATTCGAGAAGAACTTAGAAAAGGAAAATCGGTTCGTGCTGCTATAGATGGAGGTTATAATCGTGCCTTAACAACAATTATAGATGCTAACGTTACAACTCTAATTGCAGCACTTGTCTTATATCAGTTTGGAACAGGTCCTATACGAGGATTTGCTACTGTTTTATTTTGGGGAATTGTTATTTCCATGTTTACTGCAATTTTTGTAACTCGAACTATTTTTAATTCATTTATTGATCGTAAAGGCCTAAAAAGACTAAGTATATGAGAATAATTAAAGACACTAATATACAATTTATGTCTCAGTATAAAATGGGTGCATTTTTATCTGGTACTGTAATAATCTTAGGAATTATTTCACTAATATTAGCTGGGGGGCCTTTATTAAGTATTGATTTTAAGGGTGGGACTCTGTTTGCTGTACATTTTGAAGAACCAGTTGATATTAATGAGTTTAGATCTGCTTTGAGCAATGTTAATATTGAAGGTGAATCTTTTGATTTTAGTACGGCTGAAATCAAACTCTTTGGTAGCCCAAAAGATATTTCTGTCCGTATTCCATATATGGATCAAGAACCAGATAATTTTGCAAAAAAAATTATTTCACATTTAAGAAATTCTTTTTCTGGGAAAGTTTCAGAATCTGATTCTGATTTTATTCTATCAATTGAAAAGGTTGGCCCAAAAATTGGAGCTGAATTAAGTAATAAAGCTGTTTTAGCTATAGTATCTGCATTAGCACTTATTCTATTTTATATATCTATTCGTTTTGAATTTAACTTTGCATTAGGAGCAATTGCAGCCCTTGCTCATGATGTTTTTGTTACTTTAGGTATTTTTTCTATTATGGGTTATGAAATTTCTCTACCAATTATAGCTGCATTTCTTACGATTGTTGGATATTCACTTAATGATACAATCGTTATTTTTGATCGTATAAGAGAAAATATCAAATCCATGAAAAGATTAACTTATCCGGAAGTAATTGATAAAAGTATTAATGATTCTTTAAGTAGAACAATCGTTACTTCTATTACAACGTTTATAGTAGTTCTTATACTTTGGTTATTTGGCGGAGAAGTAATTAATCTTTTTGCTTTTGCCATGATGGTTGGTGTAATTGTTGGAACATATTCGAGTATTTTTATTGCCTGCCCATTGGTGTTGCGAATGCACTCTAAGTCGCAATAATCTCCTTACGCCTCTATTTCAAACTTTTTTATTTTTATAATAATATATGCTGTACTATAGTATAATATCATCACCTATTGGAAAACTATGTATAGTGAAATCAAACAAAGGTATTCGTAAGATACTATTTTCGAAGGATTATCCATTCCAAAAATGCTTGCAGCATGATTTCCCTTACCAAAAAATAGAACATAATAATTTTGAATTAAAAGAAGCTTCTAATCAAATTCATCAATATTTTGATTTATCAAGAAAAATATTTTCACTAAATATTGATATTCATTTACCATCATTTTATAAAAAATCATTAACTAAAGTAGCTGAAATTCCATTTGGCGAAACAACTTCATATAAATCGATTGCAGTTAAAATAGGAAATCCAAATGCATCAAGAGCTGTTGGGAATGCTAATGCTAATAATCCGTTACCGATTATAATACCATGTCATCGTGTAATAGCAAATGATGGAAGTATAGGTGGATATGGTGGTGGATTAAAAACAAAGCGATTTCTATTAGAATTAGAAGGCGCCTTATAGTTAGATTCAAGATGGAATAATTATGTGGGCATTTTTTAAACGAATTACATTCGCTGGTATATTTGCAATAGTACCTATTGCTCTTACTTTTTATATAATTAAAATTATTATTGTTTTTCTTAATCAATTAACTGCTCCATTTCTTGAAAGAATTCAGTTAGAAATACCTGGTTTAGGTGTCCTCCTTACAATATTAATTATTTTTGCCCTTGGTGTTTTTGTAACAAATGTGTTGGGGAAAAAATTATTTTATTGGGCAGAGAAGTTGATAGCCTCAATCCCTTTAGTAAAAAATATTTATAGTACAATTAAACAAATTACTAACGCATTTTCTGGAGCAGTCCAAACAGATAATTACCAACGGGTAATTTATATACAATATCCACGCGCAGAACTATGGACTATTAGTTTTGTGACAGGTGAAAGCGTTGATAAATCTGGAGTTAGGTATTATCATGTTTTTGTACCAACTACTCCAAATCCAACTTCTGGTGTATTTATTATTATACCACAAAAAGATGCGATTGATGCTGAAATGACTGTTGAAGAAGGTTTAAAGGCCGTGATATCAGGTGGATTATTAGCTCCGAAAAGAAGCCCCATAGGCTAATAGGCTTACTATATATTCTTTGATTTACATTTTTATCTTAATAGAATAAATAATTAACTATGGAATTTATCACACTATTAATTCTTAGTTATCTAACAGGTTCTATTCCTACAAGTATAATTGTTAGTAGGATTGCAAAGAATATTGATATTAGAGATCGCGGGAGTGGAAATGCTGGGGCAACAAATGTCTATCGTATTTTAGGATGGAAATATGCTCTTATAGTACTATTGTTAGATATATTTAAAGCATGGTTGCCTACAGCGATATATGCTACTACAATATTTCAATATATATCAATACTTAACATAGGATTTATGCAAATATTATGTGGATCTTTCGCTGTTATTGGACATACCTATCCAATTTTTGCAAGATTTAAAGGAGGAAAAGGGGTAGGACCTTTGATTGGAGTACTACTGGCTTTATTTCCTATTGCATTCCCATTATGTCTAATAGTTGCTATTGCTATTATTGTTACTACAGGTTATGTATCTCTTGGCTCAATTTTTGCAGCCATTTCACTTCCAATCTTTATACTTATTCTACCAGTTCTAGGAATTATTTCACCAAACTTATCTTTAGTTGTGTTTAGTTTACTTGTTCCTTGGTTCGTTATTTATACTCATCGTAGCAATATTAGTAGAATAAGAAATGGAACTGAAAATCGCTTTGATAAAGCGCTTATTTTTAAAAATAAGAAAATAAATTAAAACTTTTGACCTACTACTAAATGCAAGGCTTGATCAATAAAACTCCCATTCCTATATCCCCAGCCATAGTCTAGGCCAACTGTTCCAGCCATAGGGAATGGAATTCGAAATCCAAAGCCCGTACCAATCATAGGTAAATAACTAAATAGACCTTCTTTTTTTCTAGAAGTATATCCAACATCAAAAAAACCTACCAGCATTAATCCGTACTCCTGTTTCCAATCCATAAGTTCCGTTGCAAATACTTGTGTTGGAATTATTGTTTGTCTTAATTCTGCAGAAAAAACTGCGGTATGGTTTCCAAATCGGAATTTATTATTAACATTTGAATAAATATCATTAGTGGGAATTGACCAACCACGAACATTTTCTGCACCACCTAGCCATGATACAAATACTTCATCTATATCTCCAAATGTGGTTAAAAAAGATATATTAAATGCAGCAGTCAATTTTTTAATAGATTTATTTATGGTATGATATATACTATATGACTGTACCCACCAAAGGTTTTTCATATTATTGTCCAAATTAAGAATAGAAAAGAACCCTTGGGTAAATAGTAAACCTTTGCTCGGATCTCTATATACATCTCTGGTATCATATGAATAACTTCCCATCGGATTAATAGATAAATATTCTAATGTATCAAGATTATTAGTAAACGTTTTTCTTTCTAATTCAAACCCAGCACTAGCTTTATGTTTATAGCCAAAATAACGTCCCATAATAATTTCAGATGTTAAGGTATTCTGCTCATAATCTAAGAATGGATGGATAGTATTACTCTTACCTGTCATAAAACGTAAAGAAACATGATCGCCCATGATCCAAGGATTATTAAATGATAAAAAATACGCTTTACGAGCACCTGTAGATCCTGCTAATGTAAGATTTTCATTTTTTCCTCGAAAATTTCTTATCATTAACATTCCTCCAAATGACCATCCATATTCTTCTTCATATGTTGGGCTTACAGCAGGAAGGATTCGTAATGAAGATTCCACTAGATTGTATTGTAAGATTACAGTTAAATCTTCTAAAGGGACCATATTCCAGGATACATCTGCAAAAATACCCAAATTCAATAAACGATCCTTATCTTGATCAGCTAAAGAACTATCTAATGGGATATCAAGAGGATGATGGATTTCTCTTTGGATAATATAATCTTTGGTAATTTTATGACCTTTGAATTCAATTGAAGAAACCGTAGGCAAGTTATTACCCCATAAAGATGATGCAAATACTAAGATTGAAAATAGTTTATTTAACATAATGGGGCGACCTCATAAGTATAAATGGGTCGATTAGATAATTTAGAGGTCGAAACTCTCCATAAGTTGCATTTTCTTATATTCGATACCTTGCTCTGAGTATACATGTTCAATAGCATCTCGAAGATCTTGCTCAACCACTAAACCACGTAGATTAATAGCCAGATTCCAATCATCCAAAATGCGCACATTCATTTCTGTGTTATCATCAAGATAACGATGCCAGGTTCCATCAAATTCACCTGGCGGACCATAAGTCATCATAATTTTATGCTGTAAAACATCCTCTGTAGTTACTTGAGGAAAACCAATATCTTTAAGCTCCACAGTTTTATGAACGCTTTCAAGTTTATAGTGTGAAGCTTCAATATTTGTAATACTATAAATAAAATCAATATTAATAAAACGAAGTTCAATCCTTTCAATCGTTAAACGAGTGGTGTACTCATACATCATTTTTGCGCGTCTTACAGGTATTCGAAATCCAGATTTCAAGGTTAATGGATCATCCCAAAATTCTGCAACAGAAAGAGAATCTGGAAAATAACCCATCACTGCAGATAAACTTGAATTCCAATCTGATATCGGTTCTCTTGCAAGTACCCATCCATTAGGAAGGGCTTTAATAAATCCATCTAATAATGTGGGATCTGATTCTACAATAGGCTGTCTTCTGTTTTCTAGTGGTAGTTTTTTTACTTCAGCGGGAATAGAAGTAATTATATCTCTAATATCGCGATCACGAGAAAGTAATTTTGGTCGTAATGCAGAGCAACTAGAAAAAAATAATAATAGGGACAAAATTGTTATGCGCAACATGGTTGTAAAATTTATCACTTTAAGAAATGATCATGAAGTTTTTTTTGATATTATTTATATAAGTTTAATTGTAGTATAAATAATCAGTAAAAAAAAAGCCTCAAAATAACTTTGAGGCTTTTTTCTCAAAATCCGGTCAGGAATCTATTTACGACCCCGAGCCATTTTTGCGCGAGCTACATCACCATTCTTATCGATGAAATAAAGATAACCTGATTCGCGCGTTACGCCAGCTTGCGCTACTTCTTCAGCGTTGCCGCCACCTTTACCAGCGCGGGCCATTTTGGATCGCCATACATTCCCATTTTTACCGAGGTAATATAGGTAACCACTTTCTTTTTTTACTCCACATGCTTTTACTGTTTCAGCCATGGATTCCTCCTTTATTTTAGTTAAAAAAGTTTTAAGAACTAAGTCTCCTCGGTGAACGTAACATAATCAATGGCAAAATGTCAAGAAATTTCTCGTCGATCTCCCCTCGGGATATTTTTTCTAAATTTCTTTCCATTCACATATAAATAGATTTGTGTCACCACTGTTTTTTTGATTCCGGTTAGATGCGAAAACTAGATACTTCCCATTAGGACTAAACATAGGAAAACCATCAAACCCATTAAAATAAGTTATTCTTTCTAGACCACTTCCATCTATATTAACTGAATACAAATCAAAATCACGACCTTTTGAGTCATGCATATTTGATGAAAAAATAATTTTATTATCTTTTGGAAAAAAGAAAGGTCCAAAATTTGCAAAACCATTATTAGTGACTTGTTTTTTATTTGAACCATCCGCATTCATCAACCATAATTGCAAAGCCATGGGACGTATTGAATTATCAGATAATAATTTTTTATACTCAGATATCTCTTTATCCGTTTGCGGATAATACGCTCTCCAAATAATCTTTGACCCATCGTGGTTATAAAAAGCTCCTCCATCATACCCTAATTTATTTGTTAGTTGTTTCTTATCCCTTCCATCTGGATTCATTGTCCATAATTCTAGATCTCCACTATTTAATGAAGTATAGATTATTTTCTTTCCGTCGAAAGAATATGTTGCTTCCGCATCATATCCAGGCGTCGATGTAAGACGTGCAGGATTCGATCCATTCACGTTAGCTGAAAAAATTTCATAACCTGGATATAACTTCCATATGTATCCCATACTAAAATCTGGTTTTGGAGGGCAAGCAGGATCATCTAGGTAGGTTGAAGAATAAATTATTTTTTCTGCATTAGGATATTGAAAAAAACTACAAGTAGTTACCCCTTCTCCATTAGACACAAGATCGATTTTTCTTGTTTCAATATCCATTATATAGATCTGATCACAAAGACTATCTCCATCATGGGCCTGATAAATTAATTTTTTGCCATCTGGGCTGAAATAGGCTTCGGCATTTTCTCCAGAAAATGTTAACTGAGAAATATTTTTAAAACGGATTTCTCCATCTATAATTAATGAGTTATTATATATTAAGTTAAGATCTTGATTATTTTGGTTCGTACAATTAAAGAAAACAAAAATGATAAGAAATAAATTTATATTTCTCCACATTACTTTTTTTTATATCAGATTAGTTTGTATTTAAATAATATTAAAAATCAAAGCTAATTGATGTTATTACCTGACGAGGCATATTTGGCCTTAAACCTGCAGGTCTATTTGCAACGGAAGATTTTGAGTTTGTTACATTATAAAACTTTATTTCAAAAATTATATTATTATTAATTTTATATTTTGAAACAATATCCAAAGTATTTATCGCATCAGTACTATTAGTTTCTGATAATTTATCTCTTCCAGCAACAGTTCTTGTCTTATCAATATGCTTGAATCTCAAGTAAGTTTGATTTTTTCCCATATCCATTCCAATCTTTGCGTGAAGCATATTGCGTGGGACATAAGGTAATTCATCATCGATAGAGACATCCCCCCATGGGCCAAAATCACTATCAAAATTATTATTGAATTTTGCTATCGTATAAGTATGGGAAAATGAAAAAGGAACTAAAAATTTATTCATCTTAAAAAGATTGCTATATGATAATTCAATACCATTTATCAGGACTTTTCCACCGTTAAATTGGGCATAGGTACCAGACCCTGCCGCTTCAGTGTCCTCTCCAAGTAAATTTTTATAATCATTGTAAAATGTAACTAATTCAGTATTGTGAAATCCTTGATTAAAACGAAATCCTAACTCAAAATTATTACTTTCTTCAGGTAGTACTTCATCATCATCATCAAAGCCAGGTCCAGATGGTGAAAAACCTTTATGTATACCAGTAAAAATTTGAGCCCCCTGGAACAACTGATACGCTAAACCAATTCCAGGAATAAATACTTCTAATTTATCTTTTTTTATTGAAGAAGCAGTTGAATCACGATTTACATCAGAACCCCAATCTTTTCTTTCAAGATAGATTGATTCCATTCGAGAACCAATAGTTATGATTGTTCTATTTAATTTTAATTCATCTTCAATAAATATTGAATTAGCACTTGCAGTGTAGAGTCGGTTATTTTTACTTCCTTCACCCCAAATACCCTCAGTAGTCATGATTAAATCACCATTATTCATTTTATACTTATCTGATTTTTGAAATCTATTCATTTCGTCAGAATGAATCCTAAATCCAAACATCAAATCATTTTGTTTTCCAAAAAATTTAAAATTAGATCTTAAGACGGTTTGGAGACCGCTCGACTCATATATCCTATTATTTGCCTTAATATCATAAATATCATCAATACTATTATTAGCAGATAGTAATTGATAAGTTGAATCTGCACCGGCATTATTACTTAAAATTGATCCTATACTAAATCCATTAACTTTGTTCAATTTATACCAATTCCGATGAAAATGATTATTATACAATGTTGAAGTAATATCTAAGTTTTCAAAAGGCTTTATGATTGCTGTTAAGGAAAATTGTTCGTGATCAGCATCCATTTTATCTTTCTGAGAAGCTCTGTATCTCATAAAAGGATTTTGATCAAAATCATCTCTGGTTAAGCCTAAATAAGTCTCATTGCTAATTTCATCGGTACTACTCAATTTTAATTGTAGAAGAGCTAAATCAGAGCTTGTATTAATTCTTGCTTTAAACAAAAAATCATTTTTATCGTATCCTGTGTTGCCTCCACCTTGTAATTCTTTAAATCCTCCTGCTTTTTCATTATGTGCTTGAAACATTAGCCCATAATTCTTGGAAGACATACCAGATTTAAATTTTGCAACTTGTGAACCATATTCGCCTATAGATAATAATCCATTGAAATCCAATTCTTTAGGAATCGATGCAGATATATAATTAATGGCTCCTCCTGTAGAATGAGGTCCATATTTTACCTGAGAAGAACCTTTTCTAATCTCAAAAGATTCCATTCTACCAGCTGTAGGTGAATAATAAGCAGCTGGTGAAGAATATGGTGCAGGAGAAATTAACACTCCATCTTCCATCATATTTATTTTTGAGGATCTTTCCAGTCCGCTACCTCTCATACCAATATTAGGCCTTAAACCATACCCATCTTCTTCCTGCAAGTAAACTCCAGGGACTTGCGAAATAACCTTATTTATATCTGTATCATGAAATTCTAAAACCTCATTCTTAGATACTATTGATAGTGATCCGGGAATTCGATAAAAATTTTGACCGATGCCAGATATTCTAGATCTATCAGCTAGCACATTAATGGCAGAAAGTTTTATTGCACTTTGTTCAAGCTGAATAATCATAGTATTTGATTCTGATAGCAAAACCATCTTTTCTAACCCAGCATAACCAATTGCAGTAATTTCAATTAATGCACTATCACCCTTATTGCCAGAAAAAGAAAATATACCGCTAGGGTCTGAGACAGTACCTTCATTATCTTTATGTTTTATTTTTATATTTGCTTCTACAATAGGCATTCCAGTTGATGAATCAACTACTTTCCCTACAAATACATCAGCATTCACTAATTGAATTATTACTATAAGAAGAATCGAGAATCTATACATTATTTTTCCTTACGAGTTTTATTTATTATATAATTAATTTTGAGTTGAAATTTTTTTCCAGCTTATAAAAAGCCCAATAGAAACAGTTATCCAAGATAATAATTCAATCAAACTTGGATCACCATTATAACCAAATAACCCTTTCATTAATGCACCAATGTAACCCTTGTCATGAAACAGCGGATATGTACCATCTGCATTTTTTGGAGGATTTATATCCCATATTCTTCCATAATCAGGAATGATACCAGCAGATTCAAGTTCATGCACACCATAAGCAAGCATACCAGAGGCGACAAAAATGAGCAAAATTGAGCTCACATTAAAAAAAGTTTTTAATGGTACATTCTTTCCTTGAACAAAAATAACATAACCAATACTTATTGCTAAAAGTCCCCCTAAAAGAGATGCAACAATTGAAACCCCACCCTGTTTAATCATAATTCCATAAATAAATAATATAGTTTCAATTCCTTCTCTGAATACTGAAATAAAGGCTAAGCCAAACATTCCATAACCCATTTGTTCTGGCGATACAGCTAATTCCGCCTTTTCCTCTAATTCTGTAGCGATATTTTTATTTTTAGCCATCCATATAATCATAGTGCCAAGAACAACTGCAGCTATAATCATTACAATACCTTCAAATAATTTTTCCGCTTGTCCTGTAAAACCTCCCAACAATACTTGAAAAAGCACAGAGCCAATTACGCTAGCTATTAAAGCCAGATACACTCCTTTCCAAAGTTGCTTAATAGAATCTCGTTGGTTTGTTTTATTTAAAAAAGTATAGAGTATCCCAATAATCAAGGAAGCCTCAAGCACCTCTCTAAATACAACTATAAATTCTGCCATAAAAATTTCTCTTAAAAATTATTACCTACCTAGGAAGCCTCTGCATTGTTTTTGGAACCAAACTTTATAGGAGACGCTGAAACTTCCTAGATAAGTAAATTAATTGTTATTGAGACTAAGTCTCATTAAAGATTAGTTATAGCTATTTAAATTTGCAACAATAATTATAATATTTTTTATAAGCAGTAGTCCTAAATGTCTAGAAACAAGACACCCGATGTGCCCCCCAATGATGTGCCCTCGAACCTTATTTTTACGCACTAATAAGATTTCACACATATTATATATAGTATTATTTTAGCGGTGCAGTATTAATGGCTTTTGCTAAGGATAACCCTCATTAAGATATGTTTTATGAAGGGACATCCAATCGCCATAATTATTGAATGCCCCGGTAGCTCAGCTGGATAGAGCAACGGACTTCTAATCCGTAGGCCACAGGTTCGAATCCTGTCCGGGGTACTCTATTATATAATGATATATACTAACCGCCATCTAAATCATCTTATTTTAGCTTTGGCAATAATCCATTCAATCGCTGTACCGCAAGAGCGTTGGCATGAATCAAACTTAAAAGGGATGGATCAATTAAAAATTGAAATTATTGTTGATGGATTAGAAAATGCGATTTCCCCATTATGGGTGGAGTCCTATGTGGTTGCAAAACTTGATCAATATAAAATTTGGATTAAAGAAGATCAACCATATCCTCTTCTACGTGTGTTTATTGTTGGACGTCCTTTAGAAGAGGTACCCGGATTTTACTATACAGTAGAAGTTTCAGTCTTTAACTATATACTGATAATGGACAACTACATTGAAAATTTCAACGATAATAAAATGACAAAAGATTTTAGCTTAGCAAAAGTATATGAACATCAATCAATTGGGTATAGTATTGATAGAGAATTGAAAAAACACCTTGAGTCAGCGTTGTTCGATCATATGGATTTATTTTTGGATCAATGGTTTCAAGATAATCCTAGAAGACGTTTTTAATTCATTATAAATGGATTACGATTGAATTGATTGATCTTTAAGTAATAAATTTGAGGAACTTCCTAAGGAAGAGGAACAATATATGAAGTGTCCGAAAATAATAGCCTCGGCGGCACTATTTTCATTGATATCCGCAGTTGATCTGCCAGATTCATCCCACTTCTATCTCTACGATCAAACAACACCTACAATTGCAGTAATTGATTTTCACAATCAAGGTATATCTAGCGCTGCAGGACAAACGCTTTCGGATAGATTTCGTCTAACTTTATCTAGATATACCCCTTATAGCGTTGAAGCGTCAGGTAATAATAATCGATTTAATATTCTAGATAAGAAACCACGTGATTATTCAACTTGTTTAAGTGTGGACTGTGCAACAAATATTGGAAAACTTCTTAATGTAGACCGTATTGTGATGGGAGTAATAGTTAGAGATCGTGAAAAATTCACTTTAAGTGCAGATTTGATATCTGTGCAGATGGAAGAAATTATTCGGTCACGATTTATAGAATATGTTGGGGAAATGGATGGAATACATGAGTATGTTGATACGCTGGTTACAAAACTATTTTACGATGAACTCAATCCTGCGCTGTATGCTAGTCGTTTTTTGGTAACTAGCGATGGACTTGCACTACGGCAATCCAGTTTTCCTGAATTAGAGTCAAAAGTTGATCTCGAACTTGATAAAAATCATGTTTTATGGGCCATGTTATATTCTGCAGTTCTTCCTGGTTCTGGGCAGGTATATTCAAAACGTGTTGTCATTGGTCAACGTATCATTGGAGGGTGGGCATCCATGTGGAGTTTAATGGCATACAACTATTATCACTACCGGACATCCAATAATGCAGCAGATCGTTTATATAAAAAATATGATTCTTCTACCACACCAGAAGATTTGATTAATTATCGACCAATAATCAATAGATATGCACATAGGATGGATCGCGCAAATCGTAATATGCGTATTATTCGAAATATTAGTTTTGCATACTGGTTTGGAAATATGATTCATACTTGGCAAGTCGCTCCAAGAAAAATCGAAGTGGAGCCTTCATCTATACTGCTAACGATGGATCCTTTAACTCAAGAAATAGGATTTAAGTTCTCCATTGCACTCAAATAACAATATTCTAAACCTGAGATTATTATCATGTTTCAGCATCCTAGGATTAATAATCTTTACTTTTTCTTGTGATGATTCAAATTATCCATTGGATAACTGGGTTGATGTCCCTCTACAAACAATGCAATCTCCAGCAGTATTCTTTAATCCTCATGAAATTAGTACTAATCAAAATGGTGAACAACTTAGTGTCGGGGACACATTTGCTGTTAATTTATATGCATTAGAAGTTGAAAACGTTGCTGGAATACATTTCCGCGTGGAATATCTTCGTCAAAGTCTGGAACTAATCGATATTATATCAGGTGAATTATTTGTGGATGCATATGATACTTTATTCTTTTGGAGTGATAGTGGTGGTTCGGGATTTTTTGATGTGTATTCATTTTATCTTGCTACAGATGAATACACCTATTCAAATGGAACTGCATCATTAGCAACTGCCATTTTTCGTACAAAAAATTCGGTGGACTCTGAACTCATTTATGATCGTACTAAAACAAAAATGGTGAGTCCTGACAATATACCTATTAATATAAATACATATGGAAAAGCCAGTATTCTAGTGGATTAAAGAAAATCAATGTTGTTTAATAAAATCAATGTCATAGCAATAGCAATAGTACTATGCGCCAAATTGTTTGGGCAGGATTGTTCCGTGGATTCTGTTATTTCATATTCAGATTTACCATTTTCAGATTCTATGTCGACTGTAGGATTAGAAGATAATTGGACATTTCATACCAATGACGAAAATAATGTTTGGGAAAATCAATATGCACCATTGGGTGGAGGGGCTGACTTTGCATATGAACTTACACTACCTATAGCAAGGACATTATATATAGATACTTGTGATCCTGCAACGGGTTTTGATACAATCGTAGCCGTAAAAGATACTTCCCAATGTGATGCAGATACTTCACTCTGGGAGTCCGATGATTCAGATCCGCTTTTTTGTCCTGATGGTGCATCAAATATTCCTGGAGAAACTTGGTATGCTAGTAGTATTGATAGTATTCGATTAGATCCTGGTACTTATTATATAATTGTAGATGGTTATGGAGAACTAAATGCGGCTGAAGGAAGTTTTGGTATCAATATAGGAACATTGCCAGAAATAGATACATCCTATATTTCGGATGATGACAGCTATATTGAAGTCGTATTTACTGATCCAGTGTATACTTTAGCTAGCGCAACTGGAGGAGTTCAGATTAGTGATTTAGAAATTGATTTTTCACAAAATGGTGGAAATGCTACCAATGTAGAAATTTCAAACATTACTAATACAAGTGGTCAAGGAGTAGTTGGTGGGGAAGATACGATTAGAATTAATATTGCAGTTACACCAGGTGGACAATCAAGCGGTGTCGAAACACTTTCAATTAGACCAGTAAATCGTTACTCCATTTTCAATCCATTTGGAATCGGACTATCTAGAAGTTCTGTAGTTGTAGCAAATCTAACTGATTATTATCCTCCAACTGCAAATTTTATCCCTGCAAATGATACGATTAATCCTTCTCAAAATGTTCTCATCCAGTTTAATGAACCAATAAGGCTTGTTGATAATAATACCAATGTAGATAATGTAAATATTGAAAATCTATTTACATTAGCATACGCAGATACGGGTACTAACTCTATAGATTTTGAAGCTTCCGTAGATGAAGATGATCAACAATTCACTCTAAATCCAGATGTTAATTTAGACGAGCGTAGAATAATTGAGGTGACATATTCAGCTAATGTATTTGAAGATTTTGGAAACAATGCATTACCGGAAAATAATAAAGAATTAATAGTGAATGATGTTACTGCAGGTGTTGTAATTGATAGCTTATTGGAAGAAAACAATACTTTTTTATATCTTTCATTTAATGAGGGTGTTTATACAAATGAAAGTGGAACTGGTGGTCTGAATAGCTCGGATATTGAAATAAGTAATTTTGTTGATGGCAATGCAACTACTGCAAATATTACTGGTATGACTAACGCTGATGGCTTAACTCTAAATGGAGGTGAATTAACGGTGCGGATGACCCTGCAATTCAATGATAATCCTGATGGAACAGAATCAGTCACAGTTCGACCAAGAGCAAATCAGGTATTTGATGATTTTGGCAACCCGATGGATGTAAATACAAATGCAAGAACATTTAATCTTTACGATGCTCTTGCGCCATTAATAACTTTTGCGCCAGATCCATCAGTAAATAATGGTTTGATTGTTCCAAATGAACAATTTACAATAACGCCATCAGAACCAATTCGATTATTAAGTGATTCTACAATTACAAATGTAGATTTAAATAATTTTATTTCAATTGCATACACTGATGGGAATGAGGAAACTATAGCTTTTTCTGCAAGTATTGATAATAATGTTATAACGATAATACCTACCTCAGCCTTAACAGAAATGAGAGAACTTAGAATTACAGTTTTAGATAGTCTTGAAGACTTAGCAAATAATCAGATAGATACTTATACCGCGAATTATACAGTCCAAGATATATCACCACCCATTATAAATACACAATCCAGCTCTATTAGTTCAAGTAATGCATTTATTATTCTTTCCTTTTCTGAAAGCGTCTACACGGATGATAATGGGGCAGGAACTCTTGAGCTATCAGATTTCTCTTTGGACTTTTCCGATAATGGTGGAAATGCGACTAATGTAACAATGGTAGATTTGCAACGTCCTGGCCCCTCAGGACCCTTATTAGGTGGAGAAGATAGTATTTGGATATATTTAAGTATTGATGGAACTCCAAGTGGAGTAGAAACATTTACTATTACTACAAATGGTAATGAAGCAATTTTTGATGGCTTTGGAAATCCGCTAGCTTTTCCAAATAATAGTACAAGCGAAATCACATTAAATCCCTATCCTCGTTTAACAGGAAATTCCTTAGAAAATAATAATGTATATGTAGAATTAGAGTTTAGTGAAGGTATTTTTAGTGCAAGTGACACATCAAGTGGTGTAGAGGTAACAGATTTTGATATTAGCTTTAGTCAGAATAGTGGAAATGCAAATGATGCTGTTATTAATTCATTAACGAAGACTAATGGTACTCCATTATCTGGAAATGAAAGTACGATAAGGGTAGTGTTAAACATTAGTTCTCCACCTCCTAGTGGCTTGGAAACAATTCAAATAACGCCTACGAATGCATATGCGATATGCAACTCACTTGGAAATAGATTATCCGTTTCAGAATGCACAGTCAACCTAACATTAATTGATCGATTAGTACCTACAATCAATGATATCAATATTGTTGCAGACAGTATTGTAACTATTACTTCAAGCGAAGACATGTATAATAATCTAGGCGCCACTGGGGCTGTAAGCACAAATCATTTTCAAGCTACCGTTTATGCAAATAATGGAAATGCATCAGAAGCAACAATTATAAATATTACAAATAATAATCAAGGACCTCTAGTGGGTGGTGAGAAAATCGTTAGAATTGGTTTTGTAACTGATTTATTATCTAGTGGCGTTGAAGAAATGACAATTAGTCCAGCAGGTCCTGCCTACCCGATTTATGACCCTGAAAATAACCAAATGCCTATAAATACAATAAGTGCAAGAGTATCGTTGCCAGATAGATTGCCTCCAACAATTGTTTCAGAGAGCGCAGAAATTGCTGTTGATAATTCCTATGTTGAATTTTCAATTACAGAAGGGGTCTATGGAACGTATGAAGTCACAAATCCAGTAGATCCGAATGATTTTGAAATTGTATTTATACAAAATGAAGGAAATGCTTCTAGCGCCAGTGTGGATTTCATCACAAATGAAAACCAATTCCCAGTTGTTGGAGGAGAAAAAATCTTAAGATGCTATTTGTCTTTTGATGCGGCGCCAAGTGGTCATGAACAATTATATATACGTGCGGCCAATGGATATTCCGTATTTGATTTAGCAGGTAATAGCATAGGTGCAGAACAAGTTACAGATACTTTACAACTAACAGACCAACTGGTTCCAACGGTTAGTTCAATATCTATCCCGCACGGTTCATCCATAAGCTCCAGTACCGATCAACCCATTAATATTACTTTTTCAGAACCAATACAGTCATTTAACTATTCAATTTCTGCAAGACACTATAATTCATTATCATGGGACACAACTGAATCTTCAGATGCCAATCAATTTCAGCTTACATTAAATAAGCCTATGGCAAGCTTAGATACTATAACCATTACCATAAGTAGTTTGACAGATAGCGCAGGGTTAGAAGCGGTCGATTTTAGCTATGAATTTTATACCCCAGCATTAGGTGATTATGATACGTCAGGAAGAATCGATATTGAAGATTTGACACGTTTTGTAACATTTTGGCTTGCAGACTCTGAAGCAATTTTTAATGGTTTGGGACCGACAACTGGACAATTGCCTCATTTTGTACCACATCTTGATCATCAATATGATTTAGATGATGGAATGACTTTTATCAGAATGTGGTCATGGTCTATTAATGAATTTGGTTATGAGCCATTAGATGTTTTACATATTGGTTCACCTTTAGATTGGAACGACTTTATTGAAGAAATACCAAGGGAAGCCATTTCAGGACAATTATATGTTAAATATGATCCAGAAAAAGGAAACGTAAATCTTAATCATACTTCTTTTGGTCCTCAAAATCTTACTCTATTAAAGAATTCAAATGAAAAAGGTGAAATTTTATTAGAATTTGGTATGCTTAAACCTGATGATATAAAACGCATTATAAAAATTAATGCATCTGTCAATGAGCCAACTGATGCAACAGTGATATATAAATTTTTTGATAAAAGTAAAACAGTCATCTCTTCAGGATTGCAAAAAATACAATTATTAATTCCAACTGATTATATGTTAAAACAAAACTATCCCAACCCATTCAACTATAGAACTACCATATCCTATGCAGTGCCAAATAAATCATTTGTTAAAATTGATATTATTGATATCAATGGACGCTTAGTTGAAACACTAGTATCAAATGAACATGACATTGGGTTTTATAAACAAAATTGGAGCGGGAGAAATGTTGCTTCGGGTATATATTTTATTAAACTGACTGCTGAGAAAAAAATGTTAACTCAGAAAATGATTCTATTAAAATGAGAATTATAATGATTAATAATACAAATCTAGCTTATTTTGATGATTCTGTGATAAATTTTTGCATAAAATTAATCTTATATATGAAAACCATTTTTTGATTTATGAAGATATTGTTTAATTCTAACGCATCCTCACTATTCTATTTATTTATTTTATCTAATCTATTTTTACTCCAATCAATAATCGCACAACAATCTTTTAGTATCATAACCGGTGCTGGTGTTCCTGTATCTGGATTAAACAACTGGTATGGCAGTGCACCCATAATTGGATTACAATACATTGTACAAAACAATGAAGACAAAAAAACTATAATTGAATGTCATTATCAATTATTCAGTGATAACTCTCTATCAGATAGAGAGTTTTATTGGGTCGTTGATCGAAATAATTATAAAAGCCCAGATGCTGATGCAAATATGGACTGGATTGATTTTATAATTAAATCGCGAATCTATTTTCCTGATAAAGCTCGATCAATCGGACAAAAAAAACTTAACCCATTTTCCTCATATGGATTAGGTCTTTACTATTATAATCATAAGGTTAGTGGTTTAATTTATCCTGGCCAATCAAAAAGACCATTGGATACGGAATTTCAGCTTTCTCCCATTGCGGATAAACGTTTTGCGTGGGGTGCAAATGTTGGCATTGGATTTGAAACAGTATTAAATAAAAATTTAAACTTGATTGTTGATATCAATTACAATGCTGCTATTGGTTACTTGCGCCCATTTGAAGATTGGGGCTTAAATGAAGTAATGCCTTTACAGTTCTTGACAATTGGTTTAGGATTTAATTATAATTACTAGTCAAATAAACAACCTAAGGAGTACAAGTAAATGAAAAAAATGATAATAGCTTGCTTGATCACCGTCTTAAGTATTAGCAATATTTATGCTGGATGGTCTGAGACTTTTGAAACTGCAGCAGAGCCCTCTGCAGCCCTAACACTTGAAAGTGATATGACCTGGAATTGGTGGGGCTGGGGTGTTGCTTCTGTCGCTGATGGATATATAACATTAGTTGGAGCTGAGGATCCATTTGGCAATAATACCAGCTGGTTACAAATTGATCAAAGCATTGATGCAAATGCTGAAGTCACCCCTTCTGCAGCCGAAATCTATGTGAAAGTTCGTTTTATGACCGAAGGTATGCCTTCAACAGGCGATCAATTTCATGTTTGTGTAAAAGTTGATCCTGAATTCCTCACTAATCTAGCAGTTCATACTGTTGTGTCTGGTCCAGGGCAAATTGGTGATTTTTGGTTTCAAACTAATGAATCAAATGGAGTAGCAAATGCTGCTGTAGCATATGATACATGGCACTGGCAAAAAATTGTCGTAGAAAACAACACTGTTAGTGTGACGGCTTGGGCAGATGGCGAAGCTATGCCAGATACCGCTTCATATTCTTATGAAGCATTAACTACTACGGAGGCTCCGACATTTATTTTAGTAGGAGTTACTGATGATGATTCTTCTTCCGTTCAAGTAGGTGGTGTTTGGTATAATGAAACGCCTGCAGGTTTGGAAATTTCCGATGAAGCACCAATTGCTACTAGATTTGAACTGGGTCAAAACTATCCAAACCCATTCAACCCTACTACCCATATCCGATTTAATATTCCTGAAACAGCGAATACAAAGCTAACCGTATTCAATGTAATGGGTGAAGAGGTCGCTACGCTAGTTAATAGTGTTATGCAAGCTGGTGGACATACAGTTAGTTGGAATGCATCTAGCATGCCAACAGGTGTTTATTTCTATCAACTTGAATCAGCTAATTTTTCTCAAACAAAGAAATTATTACTGGTTAAGTAAATCTTGTTAAAAGACCGCCAGGAAACTGGCGGTCTTTTTTTTTACTTAGCAAGAAGGAATGGCAAGTACGATTAAAAAATATTTAGCCTTAATACTTGTTATAGGATATTCCATATCTTATGCGGGAATAACAGGTAAAATTCAAGGCACAATTACTGATCAAAATGGTCAACCTTTGCCAGGGTCAAATGTTATGGTATTAGGCACAAATCGCGGTGCAGCCGCTGATGAAAATGGATTCTATATTATACTAAATATTGCTCCAGGAAACTATAGCCTTACTTCCCAGATGATCGGTTTCAAAAGCATAACAAAAACTTCGGTAATTGTTAACTCTGATAGAACTACACAAGTCAACTTTTCTCTATATGAAGAAGCTATTGGAATGGATGAAGTTCAAGTAATGGCTGATAAACCCAAGGTCGAGGTTGATAGAACATATAGTGAATATATAGTAACCTCTGATGATATTGAACGATCCGTAATGGTTAAATCTGTTGCTGATCTAATTTCATTAGAGCCTGGGATGGATGTGAATGGCAAAGGTATGATTCGTGGTGGAGATATGAATTCTATCGCTGCAGATGTTGTATACTATGTCGATGGTGTCAAAATGACAAGTAGTGATGGCCTTACTTTAAATAATTTTACTGGTGTAGGTAAATATGATATTGAATCAATTTCTATTATAACTGGAGGCCTTAGCGCTGAGTATGGAAATGCTCAAGCGGGTGTAATTAATATTGTAACAAAGGAAGGCACTGATTCCTTTCATGGAAATTTTGAATATAGCAATGAACTTGGGGGAGTAAATCATTGGGGACCAAACTTTTATGATGCTGCAATCCACCAAGGAAAAATGCAATGGGATAATCCGGAATGGGTAAATGAAATAGATAGTAGAACTGGTGAACTTGCACATAAAAGGATTGATTACACAAACTTTGCTGGATATTCATTGCAAGGAAATATTTCTGGACCATTAATGAATGGTGTATCTTTTTTTCTTGGTGGTCGAACAAATAAAAATGGAATTAATAATGTTAGCCCTTCATCTTACTCTCCAAATAACTTTGAAGGCACGTGGAAATTATCTTTAAATCTTCATCCAAAAGTTTCGATAAAATTTGGTGGCGTATATTCTGAAAATTGGGGTTTTCATTCCATAGCGAATGTTGGAGGAATTAAAGGAATGGATGATGATGGGAAAAATATTTTCTTACCTATGGGGAGTTCCTCTTCAGGGAGAACAGTCAATAACGACCAAATGAATTATATGGCAATAAGTCATATGCTATCAGAAAAAACATTTTATGAATTGAGAATCTCCAAAAGCCTTAACTCACAAACTCCTGAAAATACTCCTGATTCAACAATGGAAATCAGAAAAGATGAAGATAACTGGTTCAATTTACCTAGGGACGTATATGCTTTCAATGAAGGCTCACGAAACCGTTTCCAAGTAAAATTTGATTTTACTACCCAGTTTAATAAAAATAATCTTCTTAAAACTGGTATTGACTATATAGACTATAGTGTCTGGGCTCGTAATTACTCTGATGAGCTTAATAAACGTGAACTACATTACATTGGTCATCATCATCAAACCGGAGAGCCGGTCCGGCCAAAGCAATTTGCATGGTATATACAAGATAAAATGGAGTATAAGGGTCTTGTGCTAAATGCAGGTATACGGATGGATTATTTTGATCCCTCTGTAAAGCATCCTTTAACTACAGCCATTGCAGCGTCAGATTACTATTTTGATACATTTACTAGATTTAATTATGACTCTCTAGAATCATTTGGATTGCTAGAAAAAACAAAACCTATTACTGCATGGAGCCCAAGGATTGGAGTGGCACATCCCATTACTGATCGATCGATGATTCATTTTTTTTATGGACATATTTATCAGCTTGCAAGCTTTTACACAATGTATGGAGAGCAATGGGTAAACGATGGAACTAGGGATTCAGATTATAATAATAATAATTTAAATGATGATTCTGAATTATATAATAAGCTGGAAGAAGGATTTTTTGGAAACCCTAGATTGACGTATGAAAAAACAATCAGTTTTGAGCTAGGGTTTGATTGGAATTTTTATTCTGATTACATACTAGCACTTTCAACATTTTATAAAAGTTCTAATAACCAAGTTTCTAGCCCTGGAACGGTTCAATTAAATTGGTGGGATCCAGCAAAACAAATGTTTGATTTCCAATTTACACACATGGCAGGCAACGGAATCCATGAAGATATTCAAGGATTTGAATTGTCATTAAAGAAAAACTTCAATAATTACTTTGGGTTTAATATTGCCTATAACATACAATGGGCAGTAAAAGGAGAAGCTGGTGTTGGAAGTCAATTCTGGGTCCCAGATTCAGCATTTGTTGCCGATGGAAGATTCTGGATGATGTGGAGTACAAATGATGATGGATCTGAAACACCAAGACCACTAGCCCCCGTATTTCTTGCTAATCAATATGCCAGTAAAGCAAACACATTTATTGATTCATTACGATCGCTTGGTATGGAAGTAATTGAGGCTGGAAATACCGGTTTGCATTATGTGCAATTTTGGGGTGGTACGGAAGAAGAACCAAAACCTGATGCTGATATCAGAAATTATGGTAAGGCTCAATTGTTTATTTCAACTCCTGATAAATTTGGACCCATGGGTTTATTTGGCAATATAACAGCAAACATTATATATCGTATGTCCACTGGAAATCCTTTTGAATACTCTCCAATTGGAGGTGCTTCTGAATGGAGGAATGGCCCGCTTACAACTAGAACTGATATGTCTTTTGAAAAAATAGTTTTTCAAAAAAATAATTCTAAAGCAACATTGTATATACAAATATCTAATTTATTTAATCAACGTGATGTTCGGGGAGATGGAAGCTTTAGTTCTATTTATGGTCCTGGAGAATTTATACGTTGGGGAATGGAAACCCCTCGACCAGATAATAAGCAATACCAAGACTATGGTGATTTCTATGGTAATACAAGGTATCATGGATCACCAAGAGAAATTCAAGTGGGCGTTAGAACATCATTTTAATTCAAGTTAGACTATTGAAATATCCAAAAATAGATGCTCAGCTCTATAGTTACTTATTATTTGTAATCTTATTAATACCATGCGATAATCTCTTTTCTCAGGCTGATCCAGTTAGCGGGTTTACTCCAAGACTTCTTACTAGAGCAAAGCTATGGGAAACATTTAGAAATAATGGTTTACAAGGTGGTGGAAATACACCTCGATATCAAAGCCATGATCAAACTACATTAGAATATCCTGGGAATGCTGGTCGCGCTCAAGACTTTATGGCATATTGGCTAGATATTGAAGCTGTCTTATCTGAAGCTCCTAATATTCTTGACGTATCTAGAGTATGTAATCCTCAAAATGCAAGAGGTGTTGGTGTATGGTTTCTTGGCGTTGCTGATGGAGAAGACACATTAGTCTCTTATTCAGGCCCTAGAGATGTAACAAATGATGTAACCGCAAAAAGATATCCTATTGCAAATGAACTTGAAGCTTCACTTGGTGATTCAACAGGAGATAATATTGAACGTTCAAATTATTCTCCTTTCCATACGGATATTACTGGTAATGAACCAATTGAAATTCACAATTATCGGCATGGAGAGTATATCCCTGATGATAATTTTCCTGAAGAAATAATATTAGCTCAGTGGGAAAACAAGCTTGGATTAACTGTAACAAGAAAAGCATATGCTTATAGCTATCAGGATTTTGATGATTTTATTATTGAAGAAATAATATTTGAAAACACAGGATCAAAAATATTAACAGATACATTTATATCATTTTTGAATAGTTTTAGCGTGTCAAGTGGTGGTCATCAATGGGCAAGAGGTAATGGGATGAGCTGGAGTGACTGGAGGGTAAATCGCGAATCAGCACAAGATGATTGGTTCTTATATACCCAAGCACCAAACTATATTGCAGATAACCCGGAAAGCACTGATGAGTACAATGATTTATTCTTCTGTTATCAAAGGGATGATGATTGGATTGGAACTTCTTATGATGATACTGGTCAACCATTTGCATCTAATTTTGCTCAATTAACAAACTACAATGAGTTTCAAGGGCAAATAGAAGGTCAATTAATGGGTTATCAATATATAGGGTTTGGGCCCTTAGATATAAATCCTCCATTTGTTAATGATCCTAACGAAAATTATGTTAGCCCAGGTAGCTTTGATCAACCATATAATTTTAAATGGTGGAAAAATGGGGATTCAAATCAAGAAGATTATGAAGAGCCAACCTATAGAAGGCAGACAGATGCTGAAATGTACCGTATGGTTATAGGAAGTTCTGAAAATGATAATACGGAAAATCCAGATTCATCCATGCTAGTTACTCATTCATTAGCTTTTGGTCCGTACTCTTTAAACCCTGGAGAAAAAGGAAAGATTGTAATCGCATTCGTTGCTGGTTCGGGTGCGGACTGGAATAATGAAGATGAATTAACATGGTCTATGAAACCGGAATCAAAAGATCAACTTAAAGATGGAGAACATTCAATTATAAAAAACTTCAAACAAGCACAATTTGCCTATGATATGGGTTTTGATTTACCTGATCCTCCACCAGATGTCAAAATTAATTTTAAAAATAATTCTCTTGGACAAATGATTATATCGTGGAATGATCAAGCTGATGATGCTTTAGACCCAGATTATGAGGGAGATGAAGCCAAAGATGTTATAGGATATCGGGTATATAGAGCCTGGCCGCCATCTTTTGATTGGCATTATGGCCCTTGGGAGCATATCACTGATATCTCACTAAAAGATGAAAATTATTATGATATAAATACGGGTAAATATACTTTTATTGATACAGAGTCATACGCAGGATATAATTATTATTATAATGTAAGAACTGTTGATTCTGGTCATGATAGTTGGATTGATATGTTTGGTGTTGATCATGGCCCTATTCCATCATTAGAAAGCGGTTATGCCGCCCCAGAACAAAAAAATATGATAGCGGTTACTCCCTTTCAACCTTCAGCACAAATATATGATCGAATGGAAGAAAAGATTAGAGTCGTTCCAAACCCATATCGTCTTGATTTTCAAGACCCACTCCACATGTACCCAGATGTTGCAGATCCATATAAAATTAGATTTATTAATTTACCAAAGCATTGTATGATACGTATATATTCCACTTCAGGAGATTTAGTATATGAAACGGAGCATCAAAAAGAATCATCTGCAGAATCTTCATGGAGGCAAAGTACAATAACATTTTCAGGAAGAATTGTAAGTGGTATTTATTTTTGGGTTGTTGAATCACTTGATTCTCAGAGTGCAGGTACTATACAAAAGGGAACATTGGCAGTGGTGAAATAATGTTGTTAGGAAAACTATCTAAAACAATATCCATTTTCTGTTTTATCAGTACAATTATTATTGGGCAGGATGATTTTAAAAGAGTGGGTAAATCAGGTTTCGGTTTTTTAAAGATTAGCCCTTCAGCTCGTGCGGCAGGAATGGGAGACGCTTTCACTGCGATTGCAGATGATGTAACAACTATTTTCTATAATCCAGCAGGATTAACAAACTTAAATCAATTCGTATTTAATTTTAATCACACAGATTGGATAGTTAATTCAAGTATAATTTCTGGGGCTATTGCTAAACCGTTTGGTCGTAATGGGGCTATTGGCTTTAGTATCGTCAAATTTGATACAGAAGACTTTGAAGAAACAACCGTCTTAGACCCTGAAGGCACTGGCAGGATGATTGATGCTGGGGATTTAGCTCTTGCAATTGCTTATGCAATTAAATTAACTGATAATTTATCATTTGGTTTCAAGACTCAATACTTAGAAGAAAAGATTGATATAGATAAAGCCACAGCTATTACTGCTGACTTCTCCACATATTATAAAACTGGTTTTCGAGATCTAACATTAGCGATGATAATGAAAAATTTTGGTCCAGAAGCAAAATATTTATCCGATAAATTTAAACTTCCTCTTTATTTTAATGTAAATACTGCAATGAGCATTATTGGATCAAAAGGCAGTCCATTTCAATGGGTTGTTTCGATGGAAAGTGCATTTGCAACTGATTATCGCGATAGATATCATTTAGGGACAGAAATGTGGATTGCCGATATGATTGCTTTAAGAGGTGGATATAAATTTTTCTACGACACTGAAGATTGGACAATAGGTGCAGGGTTAAAATTGGGATTAGGTAGCAGAGAGGTTATTATTGATCTTTCTTATTCAAATTTTGTTGAATACTTTGATCCTCCGCTCCGTTTCTCAATTGGCGGATCATTCTAAGTATATTCAATATTAATGATCCCTATCTATACGAGTAATTCAGTAAAATTCTTTTATTTTATTATATGCTATATACTTTTATTTATTTCATGCAATAAAGATATTTCTTATCTGGACGTTCAAGGACATAGAGGCGCAAGAGGACTATTTCCTGAAAATACAATAGAAGGATTTAGACGTACAATTGAGTTAGGTATTTCAACACTTGAATTGGATATAGTAATTACTGAAGATCTTATTCCTATTGTTTATCATGATTTTTATGTAAACCCTAGTCTGTGTTTAGATAGAAATGGAAATAGTATTGATAATAAAAATAATCCTTTAATATATAATCATACTCTTAAAGAAATTAAAACATATGATTGTGGTTCATTAAACCCAAATATTGATCGGTTTCCTGAGCCCCCAAGGATAAATATTGTTCATGAAAAGATCCCTGCATTATATGAGGTTTTCGATCTAATTAATGAATATCCAAATAGAAATATATGGTTAAATATTGAAATTAAATACCACCCTGAAAAGGAATTAACTGCACCAAGAGATATCTTTATTAGCGAAGTAATCAAAGTAGTTAAATATTATAATTCTACAAATATTGTAAATATTCAATCTTTTGATTGGAAAATTTTAGAAATAGTTAAATCAATTGATTCAAATATTTTAACTGCTGGTCTTCTAGATTATTCCACCATCAAATCATTAAATGATTCCACTCCTTCCCCATGGTTAAATGGGATACATTTTGAGAATAACAGCGAAACAAGCCTTACAGTTTTAAATAAAGCTAAAAAATATATTGATATTTTTTCTCCTAACTGGAAATTAATTATGCCAAATAATTCAAAATTTTTAGGTGCTCGTGTAACAGAAATCCAAAACAATGGCTTTACTGTTATTCCTTGGACAATTAATAGAACAGATATAATGCTACAACTAATAGAAGAAAATGTTGATGGAATTATTACTGATTATCCTGATAGCTTATTATTGCTAATGAATAAAATGCAAATTCAATTGAAGAAGAATTAATGAAGTATGTATTTAGAGTTTCATCATTTATAATAACTTTTATTTTATGTTTCTTTTTATTAACAATCACATTTATTGATGATACGTCACTAGAAGAGAGTTCTTATTTTAAAACGGCTGAAGTGATAATTGATAGCCTTAACACAAATATTCAAATAGAGAATACAAAATATTTTAAAGCTGGTTGGGCAAAAACAAATATCACACCATTATACGAATTACCACTTGCTGGTTATGGTGCCCGTAAAGGTGTATATGTTTCTGAAGTACATGATTCTGTCTGGGTAAGAGGTTTTGTTTTTGATGATGGAAATAAAAAATATGCATTAATCACTCTAGATGCATTAATCGTTCCGCCTGCAGTTACAAAAGAACTCCAATTATTACTTCCTAAAATAGGATATAATTTATCTCAGTTATATCTTAGCGCAACCCATACACATTGCTCAGTTGGAGGTTGGGCTAATAGTTGGGTTGGAAATCAATTTGCTGGAGAATTTAATAACCAAATAGTAAGTGATCTTGCAAATTCAATAATTCTTACTATCAAAAAGGCTGAAAAAGAATTATTAAATGCTAAGATAGGTTTTGCTAGATATAATGCAGAAAAGTTTGTTCGGAATAGACTAGTTGGAAATAATGGAACTACCGATCCATGGCTTAGGATAATTAAAATACAAAAGATCGATGGGTCTATTGGCATTATTACGACATTTGCAGCGCACGCAACGGTTTTCTCAGAAAAACAGATGAAATACTCCAGAGATTATCCTGGCGCTCTTGTAGATTCATTAGAAAGAATGAATAATGTTGATATGGCTGCTTTTTGTGCTGGGGCAGTTGGAAGTCATTCTCCAAATATAAAAGGATCAAATAATTATGAGAGGATTTCCAATATTTCATCAGAATTATATAATATTGCCAATAGAAATTTCAATAATATTCAATTGAATAGTGTGAATAGTATGAGCTCATTATTATTTGATATTCCACTTCGTGAGCCTCATTTAAGGATCTCCAAAACGTTACGTTTTCGGCCATGGGTTTTTAATAAATTAACTGAAAAATCAAAAATATATTTATCATTATTAAAAATTGGTGATATCATCCTAGTAGGCACACCATGCGATTTTTCTGGGGAGTTAGTTAGCTATATAGAATCCAATTCAAAAGAATTTAATCATAATATCATAGTTACAAGTTTTAATGGTGGTTATATAGGATATATCACAAATGATAAATGGTACAATATGAAAAAATATGAAACATTTACTATGAATTGGTTTGGTCCATATAACGGATCTTATTTTGTTTATTTAATAAATAATTTGATCAAAATAATTGTATAATTATGAAATATGTATTCCTTTTAATTATCATTACATGCAACCATGTTTATATGCAAGCTGATATGACAGAGGGTTATAGACCGCGTAATCTTACTAGAGCAAAAATGTGGTCTAGCTATAGAAATAATGGATTAGATGGTGGTGGTAATCGCTCTAAATCTGATAGTCATTCACAAGAAAGCTTAACCTATCCCGGAAATATGTCACGCGTTGCTCTTGATTTCATTGAATATTTTATTGATGTAAGCGCCTACTTGGCTGGAGAACCAAATGTAATAGAAATTCCTCGTGTAACAATTCCTCAAAGTTCAAAAGGTCAAGGAGTATGGATTCTTGCAATCGATGAACAGGGTGATACTTTGGTCTCTCACTCTGGGCCAAGAGATGTTTCATATGATATTCAACCTGCCCCATATAATATAAATAATTCACCAGAGGCAATATTGGGCGATACTACATATCATAATCTCGAAAGAAGTAATTATTCTGTTTATCATAATACGATAAGGGGAAATGAGCCTGTAGAAATACATAATTATCGCTATCATGATTATACTGAACATAATAATTCACCTGAAGAAATAATTATTAGTCAGTGGGATACCAAAGCAGGTATAAGAGTAACTAGAAAAGCTTTCGCATGGGGGTATCCCAATTTCGATGATTTTATTATACAAGAATTAACATTTGAGAATATTGGAAATAAAATATTAGACCCAGCTTACCTATCTCTAATGAATACATTTAGTTTAAATGCAATGGCACATGGATGGGCAGATAAATATGGTATGCAATGGAGTGACTGGCGACATAATAATGAACAGACACAAGATGATATTTTTTTCTATACAAGATCAGATACCTTTATTGCAGATGACCCAGATAACACTGAATCATATAAAGATTATATTATGTTTTATCAGAGAGATGATGATTGGGTTGGCACGAATTGGGACGACTCAGGTCAACCCTATAAGTTTGAAGCTGCAAGTACAGATGCAGATGAAATGCAAGGACAAGCTGAAAATCAGTTACTTGCATATCAATATATAGGGATGGGGATTTTAGATTTTCTTCCTCAAGAACCAGGATTTATACATCCATCGATTACGGATCAGCCAATCTATTCTAAGTGGTGGCGAAGTGGAAATAATAGACAACTTGATTATGAAGATCCAAATAGCGGAATGCATACCGATGGAGAAATGTTTAAAATGATTATTGGTATTAATAAAAATGAAATTAAAAATTCACCTCAAGAGCCTTCTTTAGGGACACATGCGCTCGTATTTGGTCCATACCGTTTCGAACCTGGACAAAAAACAAAACTAGTTATTGCTTTTGTTGGAGGATCAGCTGCCGATTGGTTGGATGAAGATGAGATAACGTGGTCACGAAAAGAAAATGCATCAGAGGAAATTAAGTTAGGTGAAAAATCTCTATTTAGAAATTTTGATCAAGCCAAGTTCGCTTATCGCAATAATTATAACGTTCCTGACCCCCCTCCAGATATAAATATTTCATTTTCAAATACCCGCTTAGGGCAAATTAAAATTAGTTGGAGTAATGAAGTAGAAGATGCTATAGACCCAGATTATGAAGGAGATGAAGCTCGCGATATTAGAGGGTATAGAGTTTATAAATCCTGGCCACCATCACACTATTGGCATTATGGGCCATGGGAATTAATTGCAGATATTCCAATTGGATCCTCAACATATTATAATTCTGAAACTGAAAATTATTCGTTTATTGATTCAACTTCTTTTTCAGGTTATAACTATTATTATAGTGTACATACATATGATTCAGGTCATGATCATTGGATTGATATCAATGGGAATGATATTGGACCTATCCCTTCTCTTGAAAGTGGAATGACATCTGTAGAGCAAAAAAATCCAATTGCAGTAACTCCCTTTCAATCTTCGTCTTCAACTTTTGATAATATGACCATTCCAATACGTGTTGTTCCTAATCCCTATCGGTTAGATTTTAATGATAAATTACATATGTATCCAGATGTGGCCGATCCTTATAAATTACGGTTTATAAATCTTCCAAAAAGATGCATTATAAAAATATATAGTGTTAGTGGAGATCTTGTTTTTGAAAGAAAACATATAAATGAAAATTCTGCTGAAGAATCATGGAGACAAGAAACGATTTCATTATCTGGTCGAATAGTAAGCGGAATCTATTTTTGGGTTGTTGAATCTTTGGATCCATCCAGCAGTGGAGAGATCCAAAAGGGGACATTAGCTATAATTAAATAATCAATTATCAACTATTAAATCTTTATTTGCCGTTGATTTTGATTAATTATATTTTTACTGATTAATAAATACCATAACACATTTAAATAAACAACAATCTTTTGAGTTGTGGCTACAATTGGAGACCACATATCCAAAAGTCCCTGCCCAATATGAATTAGTACAGCAAAAAGTAATATGGCAGATACATAAAAAATATTATCATAAATTTTATGAGTCACTTTTGATAAAATAAAAAGGATTAATACTGTAGATAACGATAATATCCAGATCCATACAGCCAACATATGTTCATCAGATAAAATATCATCAGGCGTAAGTGCAACACCAACCATTCCTAGTCCAGATATAATTCCAATTATTTTTATATAATTAATAATTCTTTTATATGGTAAGAAAGTTTTACTTAGGCTTAGATATATTATAATTATGCTTATTCCAAAAATAAACAGTGATGAATTAAATATTGTACTAGAAACAGTATTAGATAATCCCGAATAAGAAACTGTTCTTCCTAGGTCACTCATAACATTATGCCAAAATGTGTATCCTTCTGCTAACTTATTCCAAGAAGTCCCTCCACTATAATAAAACATTGCAATAGTAGAAAATAATAGAAATTGCAACAAACCTATTGCGCCTACTATTCCTCCTACCTTTTTTCTATTATTAATTAAATAATTAATCATTCAAAATATTACGTATTGACTGATGAATTATTGGTCCAGCTTCAGGTCCAAGAGAATTAATTTCTCCATATGGAGAGTCATGATGGTTATATAAATATGGAGGGACTTCATCCCATTCACTTTTTGGAATAATATAACCTATCTCATCATTTGCTAATCCAAAAACAAACTTATAATCACCCTTCATCATAGATCTCAAAGGAGGTATCTCAACTGGATCTATATTATAATCCTGCCCTACCGGCGATACAACACCTCCATTAATAATTTCAGGATAAATTTCTCCTGGTATTGTTATGATAGATATTGGTCCAATATTTATAGCTGCTACCTCTGTCTTCACATCTAGCCAACCAACAGTACCATGATCAATTACCCCTAATACAAAACCAAGCAAAAAATTGTTATTTTCTAGAGGAATAGTAATTGTTTTAGCCTGTAATTCAATTTCAGCATTATTGATCTCAACTACTTCTTTTGAACGAATTGCTTTGAGAGCTAATAAACCAAGTTGCTGTCCCTGAGCCTGTGTTTTTTCATATGTTGCTCCTTCATGCAATTTTCCATTAAATGGGTCAGGAATTGGGTGACTTGGATTCGTTGTCATTAAACCTCCAACAGCACCATTAATAAATACTGATATACCACCAATGCCTTCAGCCAAAGTTGTATCGGCATTGAGGACTCCATTTTCAATTGAAGATCTAAAATAATGTGGAAAATCTGAAGATATTAAAAGGTTCTTGCTCCACAGTGTCTCTGGATGGTTACTCCAACTTACTAATGAACCTAAAGTTTCTTCTGTGTTTAAATCTAATGCTTGTATAATTCTAATTCCTGGATCTAATTCCTGAGGGTCTCTGGAATCAACAACAAATGGTATTGCGCCTGTTAAATCTTGACCAATTCTAAGTGTTGCTGGCACTAGGTTCTTTACTGCAGTGGAAATTGCTGCAATTGTTTGTTTTTTTACATATTGCATATAATGTTTATTTACACCACTTTTAAAATAACTCGGACCCCAAATTCCAATTAGGTCTGGAGCTTGATGAACATGGGTACTTGATACGATAGTATAATCACAACCTATCTTCTTTTTTACCTCTTTTCTAATATCTACAGCATCATCATATATAAGTCCAACTGCATCAATACTTACAATAGCAATCTGAGTTTTTCCATCATCTAAAACCATCACTCTAGCCCAAAGGTCATCATGCACACCTTGCGCAGGCCGACTATTATGAAAACCTCCGATCCAAATAGGGTCGAACATTCCATTATCATTTATATCATTATAGAAATCACCTTTTTTCGGTTCATATCTTGCATTACCATTTAAGTCATTCCATGTATCAGTTATTTTAGGTGTAATTGGCATTTTTGCAAACCCAACAGATATTTGACCACTTTGTCCAGTTTTATTAAGAGAAATATCAATACTAAAATCAGGATGACGGTCTCTTAGATTATGCATTATGCTTATTACAAGAAATACTATTAAAGAAACAGACACTAAGAATAAATATTTTACAACCTTCATATTATATTTTATCTTTATACCGTTTCATCATTTCTTTCCAATTGGTAAATAGAATACCTTCGTTTTTTAAAAATTTAATAATATCTGAATCAGAAAACATTTTTGCTTCCCACACTCTCTGCTGCCAAGAATTTGTAATTTTCTTTAAGCCATTAGTTTCTACTGAAGGGTGAAAATAAATTTCAGTAATACCAGGCTTAAGATATTTAATCAACTTATAAAAATTTTCTTTTTTCTCATCATAGGTTTTAGCATTGGGAACTGGAATCATATTATCAATTTTTGGTAAACTATATTTTGAAGCACTTTCAATTAATCGATCAGTAATTGGATAACCTTGCTTCCTATATATTTCAACAAGTTCAGGAGTAAACTCAATCACATTCGCAGGAATTCCATACTCCATTGCTATATTAAAAAATAATTCTGCATACTCCACTTTACTATACAGAGTACCCATATGAGTATCAATATGTCCCGGTTCAATGCCTAATTCTCTTGCGCGATTTATTTGAGCTCTAATCTCTTTTTCTATATCATTTACAGAGACGCGAGAAACAACATCCTCTACTTTTCTCCAAAGATACCCTTCGGAATCTGTTATATTAGAATTCATTAATTCATTTGAAACAGGTCCCCATCGATACAGTTTCCATTCACTTGTTAATGTTAAATGTAGTCCGATATCTTGTTCAGGATTTCTTTTGTACCAAGCAGCAATATCATTAAACCATGGACATGGTACCATTGCTGACGCTGATTGTATGTGATTATTTAATAAATATGGAATCACAGCTTCATTTGCTTCAGAACACATGCCAATATCATCTGCGTGTAGTATAATAACCTTACTTTTTTCAGGATATCCTAATTTTTCTGCCCAATTATTTCCTTTTAATTTGATTGATGGAGATAGTTTTGTATTGTTCTTATTATTCATCTCACAACCAAAAAAAACAAAAAATATACTTAGTAACATCAAAAAGTTTTTCATCGTATTCTAATCCCTTAAATATTGATTAAAGAACTTATCCATATAATATTGAGTATAATTATTAACAGGTCGTGCAGCGTCCATTGTATGAGGCCATCCTTTTAAAATATGATAATCATGAGAAACATTAACCTTTTTCAATGATTGATCTAACTTATTTGTTTGATTCAATGGAACAAGCTCATCAAGAGTTCCAATAAAAGTCATAGTAGGAGGATCGTCTTCAGTGACATAATATATTGGAGATGCAAAAAGATATTTATCAGGTTCAGTAATATAATCAGTACCTATAAAAAAATTGGTCTCTTTTCTATTAATAGCATAATCTGTAGTCAAATCAGTTGGTCCATAAAAATTTATTACAGCATCTACTCTATGAGAAGCGGGTCCGCTATCACAATTTTCTGTTCCAAATGAACTACCCATAGTATAAGCTGCCATTAACGCAAGGTGTGCACCAGCAGATCCGCCAACTATTGCAACATTATTCGAATCAATTCCATATTCAATTGCATTATTTTTTAACCATTTAATCCCGCAAATTATATCTTCTACTGCAGCAGGAAATTTTGCTTCTTGAGCAAAACGGTATGATAAAGATGCCGTGACATATCCTTTCTCTGCATACGATAATAAATAAATTAGGTAATCTTTTTTATCACCTTTTGTCCAACTCCCTCCATGTACAAAAATAATTAAGGGAATTGAATTATCAATATCCTTCTTATGATAAATATCAAGGAAGAGAGATCTTTGTTCAGTCACTTTAAATTCTACATCATTAAATACTTCAATATTCTGTGGTATTGCTGGCTTAGTATCAACTAGATCTATCCATCCAAGCATTGCAGACCATTTCAAAAAAGTATTATTTAAATACCCGCGAGGTGGTTTCATATCTCTTTCTTCCGCCTGTATTATGGAAAATGAGATAATTAAAATAATATATTTATATTTCACTTTAATCTAATGGAATGGTGATGCGCAAAGAAAGAGGACTATTAATATTTGCATTTTTATTTCTTATTCTATCTTGATAGCCTAAAGCAAAACCTCTTCCAACAGCCGTACCTAAAGCAGCTCCAAATATAACATCACTGAGGTAGTGCTTATTATCATGTATTCTACTTGTCGCAACTAAGGCAGCCAAACAATAAGCGGCTAAACCAATTTCATTGCCGTAGAGTTCATTGGCAATTGTAGCAACGGTAAAACTATGAGATGTATGTCCAGAAGGAAATGATTTGCAACAACCACCATTTGGGCGCACTCTACCAAAAGATCTTTTCATTAATTCAGTTATCACACCATTGGTAATCATAGCCAATGTTGAAAATTCAAGTTTTTCAGAAAAATTATTCTTTTCTTTATTTTCTATAGAAGTACCAACAATAGATGACCATATTATCCAATGAGCCCAATAGCCTCCATACATATCACCAAAATGAGAAACTTTCTCTGGTAATAGACCTTTATCCTGCGCATAAACTTTTATTTTTTGATCAATTGTTGTTGATGCTAACGCTGCCAATGCAGCAGATCCTAAAATAAATTGATTTGAATTATTTGATAATATTTTTTTACTGGATTCAGAAAAATAATCTGTTAACCCTGAATTACTCTGCGCATCTAATATAGATGATGAAAGCAATATACAGAGATATACACTATTAATAATTATCTTCAAAATACTAAATATATAATAATAATTGAGATCATTGCGGATATAGCAAATGGTTTTAGATTAATTTCTTTTCCCGATTTTTTATCACTCAAAATAACTTCAGATTCAGGCAAGTGATATACCCAATAAGTAATTGATAAGAAGTAAAAAATAAATAACGATTTAGCAATGTGAAGATTAATATTAAGTAAAATATCTCTCATGAATTGACCTGGTATTCGTAATATATTAGAAATAGTATCTGCAATAGACACAGATACAGATATAAGAATTGTTAATATATCAATCATATCTATATACCATCCCTCTTAATTTTTCATCCGCTTCTTGTTTCGTATTAATACTTACAATTACTGTGAGTATGATAGAAAGAATAAATGACCATAGAGCAACATATAAAAAAGGTTCAGAGACTTGAAATAATGGTATTGTAGCTGTACTATGGACCCACATCAACAGTGCAGAAAATAAAACGCCACCAATTAAACCTACTAAAGCACCTGTCCCAGTAGCTCGCTTCCATAAAACGCCCAAAATAATTATAGCAAGGCTTGGTCCCTGGAAAAATGATAACAATGTTTGTGCTAAATCATACAGACTTTCAAAGCCTGTTGCAAATTGTGCAACATAAATAGCAACTAGTATAAAAATAATGGTAAAAGTCCTACCAACTAATAAATAATGGGTATCATCCGCATTAGGCTTAAAATATTTTTTATAAATATCTGTTGTCCATACTGTTGCGGCAGAATTTAAAAACGAATCAACACTAGACATCAAACCAGCAAGAAATGCAGCAAAGAAAATCCCTAATAATCCTGTAGGCATAATTTCTTTAATTAATGTTGCCATTGCTTTATCTGCATCAGCTATATTTGGATTATAAGCCAATGATATTATTCCTGGGACAACCATAGCGAAAGGAATCAATATTTTTAATAATGCACCAAAAATATAAGAGGCTTTAGCATCAGCCATTGATCTTGCGCCTAATGAACGCTGTACAATTGACTGATTTCCTATCCAGTATGCATTTGCCAAAACAAAACCTAAACCAAAAAGGATACCTGACCATGGGTGCGGAGTTTTAGTATCCACAGGTAATACAAGAGAAAAATGATCTTTAGTCCTTTCTCCCATAGATGTAATTATTTCTACAAATTCACTAACCCCGCCAAGTTTAAATATTCCAAAAAATAATACAAAAAGTGATCCTCCTAACATTACAACACATTGAATAACATCCGTATATACAACTGCGCGAAGCCCACCTAAAAAAGTATATATTCCAATTACAATTCCCATAATTAGAATTGAATAAAATATATTCCAGTCCGGCGCGCGCGCGCGGTTCATGTTTTTTTCACCCCAAGAAGAACTAATTTCTTCTTCATTAAATGAGACAATTGGAATACCATAAAATAAATCATTATTTTTAGATTCAAATGAAAGTTTACTATCAACAAAAACGATAATAGGATCCCGATCTTTAGATAGCTGGATCCCTTTATCTATCGTATTAGCATAAATAAAATCATATTTTTTTGCATCTGTAGAACGAGCAATGTTTTGAATAGCAATTTTATTTTCACTCAGAATCAATACTTTAGGATTAAGATCTAATAAAACATTAAGCATTACAGCAGAAGCATATAATATGATACCTAAGTTAATAGGCATATATATTCCCCATATTAATGCCGAAGTTGTTTGTACAGATGAATTATACCTTGCGCCTAACCATTCAGGAATAGTTGAAACTTTCTTCTTCCAAAAAATAGGTATAAATAAAAAGGCAGCAATAATCATAACAGGAACACTGCCCAACCAATCATAATTCCCGAGTACAATACCATACAAGTAAGCTGATCCAGCAATTCCTACCATATCTACGGCGCCAATATCAGAAACGACTAAAGACATGCCTATAGCCCACCAAGGCAAAGAACGTCCTGCTAAAAAATAATCTTTTCCAGATTTTATCTTTCTACCTATATAAGCACCAAAAGCTACTGTGCCAATTAAGTAAATAATAATTATTGTATAATCTATTGTACCAAGTACCATTATAATAGCATTCAATTACTATGAATAATAATTTAAATATCTATAACCATAATAAAACTATAAAAAAGGATGTAATGATGAAAGCATTGGTATGTAAAGATTTCGGGCCTATTGATAATCTTGTCTGGGAAGAAGTAACTGATCCAACCCCAAAAAACAGCGAAGTTGTTGTAGATATCAAAGCTGCAGCGCTTAATTACCCAGATAATTTGATAGTGAAAGGATTATATCAATTCAAACCAAATTTTCCATTCTCTCCAGGTTCTGAAGGTGCTGGAATAGTTAGCGCCGTTGGAAAGAATGTCCATGATTTTAAAATTGGTGATAAAGTTTCATTTATATGTCAATGGGGTTCCTTTGCTGAAAAAATTTCAATTAATCATAAGCAACTAATTAAAATACCAGAAAATATAAATTTTGAATTAGCTTCAGCTACTCAGTTGACATATGGAACTAGTTATCATGCCTTGATACAAAGAGGTAGATTAAAAGTTGAAGATGAAATTTTAATCCTAGGATGCTCTGGTGGAGTTGGTTTAGCTGCTTTAGATATCGCAAAAGCATATAATGTTCGAGTTGTTGCTGGAGTGTCATCAGAAGAAAAAGCTGATTTGTGTAAACAATATGGTGCAGATGAAGTGGTGATTTACGGGTCAAAGAGACTAGATATAGAAGATCAAAAAGAATTAACAAAAACCTTTAAAGAAAAAAGTATCAAGGGTGGCTTTGATATTATCTATGATCCTATTGGAGACTGCTATACTGAACCTGCGTTACGTTCTATAAATTGGAAAGGTCGATATTTAGTAGTTGGATTTGCTGCAGGTGATATCCCAAAAATCCCTTTGAATCTAGCACTACTTAAAGGATGTGAAATAGTTGGTATTTTTTGGGGAGCATTTACTGGATACGAACCAAAACAAAATATTAATAACATAATTGAAATAGGAAAAATGATATCATCTAATAAAATAAACCCTTTTATTTCTAAGAAGTTTCCTATGGAGAATGCAGCAGAAGCTATACAGATGATTGGAGAAAGAAAAGTTCTAGGAAAAGTTGTTCTAATTAATAAATAGAATTAACTATATATATAATCCCATATATATTGAATCATCATCTCTTTCTAATTCATCCATACCGTATTTACTATAAAAATTAAATGCACGTTCATTTGTAATGCCTAGCTCTAAATGAACTCCTGAAATATTATTTTTTTTTAAATGTAAGATATAATGATCCATCATCAACTTCCCCTGACCTTTCCCTTGAGCTCTTGGTAATAAATCAATATGTAAATGAGCAGGGAAATCTGTGAATAATTTGTTATTCATGGGTTGAAATAAAATATTGATTGTTTTTTCTGTTCTACTCCAAGTTGATGATTCACCGATAGGTTGATTATAATTTTTACGTATAACAGGAAACCAATCTTTATTCATCCAATCATAAAATGCATTAGAGTTCATTGTACCCAGTATATAACCACATATTCCATTCTCATCATTAAGAATAAACACAGATTGCGGTTCATACTCCATATATGGACCCGCATATATGTGACCAAGAACTAACGAGTCATTAAATAGTTTTGTGGCATCTTTACCAGAATCTCCTGTCTGAAGACATATATTATATACATGATCGTTATCGGAAGAATGATAAGACCGAATGTTAAAATCAGACATGCCCCACAATTTTTATTCGATTTCTAGTAATTCAATTTCAAAAAGAAGCGTGCTATTTGGTGGAATTCTTGCGCCACTACCTCTAGCTCCATAACCTAATTTTGAAGGAATGGTTAATTCCCATTTTGCTCCAACTTGCATTAACAACAATGCTTCTGTCCAACCTTTGATTACACCTGTTACCTGAAAAGATATAGGTTGACCACGGTCGTATGAACTATCAAATACGGACCCATCAGTCAAAGTACCTTTATAGTGCACTTTTACTTTATCAGTTTGTAAAGGGCTTGGTCCATCACCAGGTCTAATCACTTTATATTGCAATCCACTAGGTAAAGTAACTATACCTTCCTTTTTGGAACTTTCAGCTAAATATAATTCCTCCGCTGCTGCTGCTTCCTGAGCTTTCCGCTGTGCAATCTCACGTTGTTTTTGTTGAAATTCCTGACGAAACTTTGTAAGAGTTAATTGAACTTCTTCTTCAGATAATTTTATCTCTTTCTCATTAAATGCATCATCTAGTCCTTTCGCTAAAACAATAGGATCAATGTCCATTTCCTGATAACGAAATGATTTACCAATATCTATACCGACACTGTAACTAACTGTATCCATATAATCATTTAATTCAACTTCCGTCATATCTTGTCCATTATTTGAACAAGATATTGCGATTATCAATGTTGAAATAATTATTGTACTTAAATGTTTCATTTATTCATCCTTTTCTGATTCATTTTTTTCATCGGGTTTAATACGATATTTTAATACTGTCCAGACAACCCAAAAGTTGAGAACAGAAGTTAATAAAAAAGCTAATATTGCACGGATATCTAAATATCCACCACCAGTTTCAGCAAATAAAAAGTATGCACCAATATTTGCAACACCAAACATCAACCATGATAAAATACTTACTCCACTGGGATCATGTGTTTTCCATAATTTAACTAATTGTATTAATGCGGCACCTGGCAATACAAGTACAGGCATCCATGTTAATATCTCAATCATTAATCTTCTCCATAATTAACTATAGCGCTAAATGTAAGATAAATCTCGGCAAATACTTATTTAATTTCTTGTAAGCTTTACTGCAGTTCCATATGCTAATAATTCTGCAGAACCCTGTAAAACCATTGATGTTTGAAAACGAACACCCACTACAGCATCCGCATGTAAATCTTTTGCCCGATCCAACATTCTTTGCAAGGCTTGCTCTCTTGCTTGTGCCATCATTCCAGTATATTCTGGAATTTCACCACCTACCATACTTCGTAAAACAGCAGTTATGTCTTTACCTAAATGTCGTGCACGTATCGTATTTCCCATCACCATGCCTAATGATTCACTAATATTATAACCAGGTATAATTTCAGTAGTTACAAATTTCATTCTTCAATATCCTTAAAATCATCTTTTTCCCTTTCCTCCTGAATAATACTATATAATAATACAAATACTCCAATCACCACGGACATAAGTGCTAATCCAAGTAAAGGGTTATTAAAAATGAGTGCAATAATTTTCCCTATAAATACTAAAATAAATACTACTGCTCCTCCAAGAATTAGATATATACCAGTTTGTTTCATGCCAAAACCTCTATAAATAATATTATTTCACTAAAATAGTGCATTTCAACTATTCAGAAGATAAACTATTGCTTAATTAAATCATTTGAAAATATTTAATCATGATAGAAACTGATTTTTCAATACGAACCTTCCGCGGTGGATATGATAATAATTTTTCATATTTGATTTCCTGTATGAAAACCGGAATACAATTTTTAATTGATGCGGCAATTTCTCTTAATAAAATTAAACCATATATTAATCAACCACTTAGTGCCCTACTTATAACACATACGCACGGTGACCATATAGCACATTTAAATGATATTTTAAATGAATATCCAAATGCAAAATATATTGGATACAAAAACTTGATTCATAAAAGTAATAAATATGAATTTTCACCTGTAAACGATCAAGATAGAATCCTCTTAGGTAAAATAAATATTAAAATAATACATACACCTGGACATTTCCCCGACTCTTTATGTTATGTGATGGAAAATATTATTTTTACTGGAGATACATTATTTGTAGGTAGAACAGGTAGAACAATAAGTACTAATGCAAGCACTAAAGAGTTATACTATAGTATATACGATAAGATTTTATCATTACCTGGTAATACACTAATTTACCCGGGTCATGATTATGGGAAAAAACCTACAATAAGCTTAAAGGAAAACATAAAAATAAGTCCATTACTTCAAGCAAAAAGTGAAAAGGATTTTATTGAGCGAATGGCAAATTATGAAGCTAATCGTTAACAAAATAAAGGAGCAACTAATATGAAAAAATATCTTAGTGGATTCATAACAGGCACTATTGCAACTGTATGCGTTTTTATATTTATGGGTGCAAGTCAAATTGATGATGATTCGTTAAAAGTAATGCTTGGTCGTATTGATGCCTACTTGAGCGGAGATACTAGCATTGGTCCAAGCGGAAGATATCAATTACAGAGTTTTAGTATTGATCGTACACATTGGCATTATCTTCTAGATACAACTACTGGAGAATTATATCGTATGGAGCCTAGTCGTACGCCTGATAATGCTCGTTGGGTGCTTAGTGCAAAACCAAACTTTAAAAAATAATAATGAGTATTTATAAAATAATCTTTAATGGAATTGTCTCTATCTTATTTCTTACTCTAATTACTTGCCAGGATAATTCAGATTGCTCCGATTGTGGTGGTAATCTTCTTGATGGATACTTATTCAAAAAAGTAACACAGGAAGATTTAGCAGATATTGGAAGTGTTGATGGAGTCAATATTGGTATTTGTATCCGTTATCAATTAAGCGGTTTAGCTGAAGGTGATTTTGACCTAGAAACAATTGTAATTGTTGAAGATTGTTGCTGCGATTAATTAGATATGATTCTTAATTATTATCAAGAATCAGATAATATAAATACTGCTATTATTGGACTCCACGGATGGACAGGTACTGAACATTCTATGGTTCCTGTTGCTAAATCAATGAAAATCTCTAATGCAAAATGGTATATCCCAAGGGCTCCATACAACGCAAGTAGCGGTAAAGGGTATACATGGTTTAGTGGATCGCCTGAAAATGGTTGGAAAACAGAAAAAACATTTAATTTAATGGATAAGTTATTTAACAAAATTATTGATGATGGTTTCTCTCATAATAAAATCATCTTACTTGGATTTTCCATGGGAGCTAGTCTTTCGTTACGCTATGGATTAAGATTAGATTTTTCGCTTAAAGGGATAATTCCTATAGCAGGATATATGCGAGATGCAGATGAACTAATTAACACTTCTTCCATTAAAAGCAAACAGACTCCAATATTAATAATTCATGGGAAAAAAGATTCCGTTGTAGACTATAATAATAGTATAAATCTTACTAATTTATTAAAAAGTAATGGGTTTACATCTCACCTAGAAATTGTGGAAAGCGGTCATATAATTAGTATCCCTACTTCCAATCTTGTTAAAAAGTTTATCAAAACTGGAAGTATATCTAATATGGAATCGGCATTATAAAGGATTAAAATGAAACATATAGAAACACACCCTTTTCTTGATAAGAAAAAACAAGTAAAAGCAAAAACCTATGAAAATGAAAAAAGGAAAATAAGTATTGTTGGTTCATTATTATCACTCATTTTTATTTTATTATTTTATTTTAGTGGACTAAGTGGCTATTTAGCAAATATTAATCTTTCATTTATATATGTATTTCTCATTTATATAATATTATTTCATGTAATATCAACTATCATTGGTTTACCACTAGGATATTATTCAAGCTATGTTCATGAACATAAATGGGGTTTTTCAAATTACACTAATAAGACATGGATTGTTGATCAATTAAAATCATTTGCAGTTAGTTTAATATTGCTACCTATTTTACTGGGACTTTTCTTTTGGGTATTATGGAGATTTCCTGAAACATGGTGGCTAGTTGCAGCTACAATTACTACACTTGTTTCTATTGTATTTGTAACATTATTCCCTGTAGTAATCCTTCCAATATTTAATAAATATGATACAATAGAAGATGAAGAGCTAACGAGTCAGTTATCCGAAATACTGCATAAAGCAGGCTTACAGTCCAGTGGTTTTTTCCGTCAAGATATGAGTCGACAAACAAAAAAAGAAAATGCTTTTCTTGCAGGTATGGGTAAAACCAGAAGAGTTGTTATTGCTGATAACTTATTAGAACATATGAGTTTATCAGAAATTAAATCTGTTATTGCCCATGAAGTTGGTCATTATCGTTACTCACATTTACCAAAGAATATCCTAATAGGAACAATTCAACAACTGATTATATTTTTTCTGCTTAATATAATAATGAAAATACTTTACCCAGAGTTTCTTACTTCAAATATAAACAATCTTACCCTCTTCCCAATATTTAGTCTCGTTATGAGTCTATTATCCAGTTTGCTTTTTGGACCATTAAATAATATGATATCTCGTTACTTTGAGAGGCAAGCAGATAGAACTTCGTTAGAATTATATCCTGATAAAAATTCATTTCAAAAGGCAATGGCTGGTTTAGCTAATAGAAACCTTTCAAATGCGTATCCGGAATGGTGGGTAAAATTACTATACTATTCACACCCTCCAATTGGAGAGCGTCTTACTTTTGCAGAAAATTATAAGATTTAATAATTAAATCGGGCGAACGTTGATTGCCTTATCTCCTTTGTGATCATAATCTACATCAAAGGCGACTTGCTGGCCTTCGCGCAATCCAAATTTTTGCAGCTTTGGACCTATTCCAGAAATATGAACAAAATAATCATCTCCATCTTCACCAGTAATAAAGCCAAATCCTCGGTCTTTATTGTACTCTTTTACTTTTCCTTGCATCTATAATACTATGTAAAAGACTTTTTTAATAAATCTATACTTTTAGGAACACCTGTATTCGCATCTTCTTTACCTTCAAATTCTAATGATATATATCCCTTATACTCTACCTTTTTTAGAATTTTTGCTATTCGTGGATAATCTAGATCTAAGGTATACCATTCACCACCACCATAATATGTTTTTGCTTGAACAAATACTGTCTGAGGTGCAATCTCTTCAAGTTTTTCATATGGGTCTTCAAGAAAATTTCCCGTATCCATTAAGACCCCGAGCCAAGGTGAATCTATAGAATTTACTATCCGCAGTAGACCTTCCGGCGTCCGAGTCAAGCCCCAGTGGTTTTCTAATGCTAGTACAACACCAGCTTGTTCTGCATGAGGTAAACATTCATTAATAGAATCAATGCACCATTGAAAACCTTCATCTTCAGTAACACCAGGAAGTATTGGTTCAACTCCTTTATTTGCCATCAGCTCATCAAACGAATCAATTGTATTCCATCGTCCAGAATTTAGACGGATATAAGAAATCCCCAAATCGTGGGCTATGTCGATACACTTCTTTGTATGATCAATATTCTTATTTCGTTTCTCTTTATCTGGATCGACAAAATCCTGATGTATGGATAAACAAATTAGCTCTATATCCTTATCGTGAGCTCTATCTACTAAAGATCGTATATATTCAGGACTTTCATTATCCATTTGCACATGAAGTACATCTACACCATCCACTCGAAGATTATAAGCATGATCAATAACTTGCTGTACTGTTACTTTTGGCTCACGAAAATGCCAATAGGAGTAAGTTGCTATTGCAAATTTATAATTAGAATTCATATTTATTTTCCCACATGTTTGTAATAAAGAACCAGCAAATGGTGCAAGAAGAGCTGTTGAAATAAATTTTCTACGATCCATGATTATTTTTTTTCAGCAAAGCGATAATCATTTTCACCAAATATCTCCTTACAGTCAATTTCCTCGCTATCTTCACGTTTATAGCACTTTTCAGAAGTTAAATCACCATTATTAAAGTTAACCTCACTCATTATATTTCCTTCTTCACCTGGTTCTCCTCTGTTCATATAATACCAAATCCAAGGACCATCTTTTTTATCATCCTTGTAAATACCTTGAAAAGCAATCTCATCTTTACGGTAATAATCTACCCACTCTCCTACACGTTTCCCATTTGCAAATTCACGTACTCCGCTAATTTCACCATCAGGAAAATAGCGAAACCATTTTCCATGTTTTTTTCTATTTTTATAACTGGGTTCTTCTTTTAGTTGTCCATTTTCATAGTATTCATATTCAAATGTATCATATAATACTCCCATACGCCACTCTTCAAATCTTTGATACCCTCTTTCATCCCAAAAAGCCCATAGTAAATGTTTTTTTCCATATTCATAATAGCCTTCAACCATTGGGTTCTCATCAATATACCATTCCTTATAATCACCATGCATTAAATTATTCTCATAATTAGTTTCTGTGGATACTTCAAACGTTGAATCAAAATGCACATACCAGGTTCCTGTCTTCTTCCCTCCATCATATACTGAAATTGTAGAATCCTTCCCCTCTTCAAAATATGTATACCACTTTTGATCACGCTTCCCATTTTCTAAAAATACTGCATCAGCTTTACTCTGATCATTCTCATAATATTCATAAATGAAACCATCAATTATAGAGTCTGCATCGTAGACTTCATACTTTATTACTGAATCATTTTTTGCATAAGTCCATAATGCAGACATTAGATCATTTTCATAGTAACCTCTTTGAATTAATTCTTTTTTAATCGTCCATTCTTCATACAAACCATACTTTTTTCCCATTTTGTATGTAGTGAGGTATTGCAAGCGTTCATTATCAAATAACTGTCTCCATTCCCCATCACGAAAATATTCTGTAAAAGACGGCTCTTCCATTATGTTGCCATTATCATAGTATTTAAAAAAGTATTTTAATTTTGCCACACCCATATCATAGTACTCATATGATTCCTGTCTTTTTAAATCTGGATCAAATGTGATCCAGACACCATGTTTGAGATCATTCGCGTATTCCCCTTCTTTAATAATTCTACCTTCTTCATCCCAGAGTGAATACATACCATTTGCTTTCCCACTAAAATAACTTAATCGTTCTTTTTTCTTGCCGCTTGGATACCATGTTAACCAATCTCCAGTCTTTAACCCCATTTCATATTCTCCCTTGGTTTCTTTTTTTCCTAGACTATCATAGGACATAAAACCACCATTTAACTTTCCTGCAGTGTATGAGGTTTTCACTTTTACTTTGCCATTTAAATACCATTCCTTTGACGCACCATCAAGTAAATCATTTGCATATGACTGCTTCAGTAATATTTGTCCTGACTCTGTATAATCAGCATATTTCCCTTCTAACTTATCATCTTTATATGTCCGTATATACTTCGTTTGACCGCTTTCATAATAACCAGTGAACTTTCCATTTTTCCGACCTTCTTTATAGGATATTTTCTCTATTAACTGTCCGTTAGGATAGTGTAAATCCGCATATTCTGAAATAAGAGAATCTTGCATCCAATATTGATAATATACATCTCCATTCTCTTCATAGGTTATCCATTCCTCATTCTTTTTGCCCATTTCATATCGTTCTATCTTTTTTGTTGTACCATCTTCTTTAACAAATTTCCACTCACCCATAGGCTTATCTTCTTCATAACGTTTTACATATTCCACTTTACCTGAAGGATAGTAACCAGTGAATTTTCCATCCTTTAAACCTTCTTTATAGGATATTTTCTCTATCAATTGTCCATTAGAATAATGCAAATCTGCATACTCAGAAATAAGGGAATCTTGATCCCAATATTGATAATATGTGTCTCCTTTTACATCTATACGATACCATTCTTTAACCTTCTTTCCCTCTGCATAGATTTGCACTTCATTCTTATCGCCTCCTGCAGTATAAAACTGCCACTTTCCATCTGGCTTATCTTCTGTGTATTTTTTCTTATACTTCGTTTCTCCGCTTTCATAATAACCAGTGAATTTTCCATCCTTTAAACCTTCTTTATAGGATATTTTCTCTATCAATTGTCCATTGGGATAATGTAAATCAGCATATTCTGATATTAATGAGTCCATGTCCCAAAACTGATAAAACACATCTCCATTTTGCTCTAATCGATACCACTCATCATCACGTTTCCCATCAACATAAATCTCTTCCGCATTTGTTTTTCCTGCCATTGTATAATATCGCCATTTCCCAGCTGGAATATCATTCTCATATCGTTTTACATACTTCTTTGATCCATTTTGATAGTATCCTGTGAATTTTCCTTCCTTTAAACCTTCTTTATAGGATATTTTTTCTTTCAATTGTCCATTGGTATAATACAAGTCTGCATATTCTGATATTAATGAGTCCATGTCCCAAAACTGATAATACACATCATTCCCATCAGCCTTTTTATACCACTCACCATTTCGTTTATCATTTTCATATAATTCTAACGTATGTATATCGCCTAATTCTGTATAGTATTGCCACTTACCCTGTTTTTTTCCATCTTCAAATCTTTTAACATGTTTCGTCTCACCATCTTTGAAATAACCGGTCCATTTCCCATGTGGAAGACTATCCTGATACGCATATTTTTCCATCAATTGAAAATTAGGATAATAGTGTTCCGTATATCGAACTATAAATTTATCCTCCCTGTATTCTTCATAATGGATATCTCTTGTTTCTAAATCTTTTGTATACCAAAGTCCATCTTTCAAATCATCATTATATACTTCTACTCGCACTAGAACTACATCATCATTATAAAAATTCCATTCACCATCTTTTAATCCATCTTTATACATTTTTTCCGAATCTTTTTTACCTGTAGAATCATAATCAATACTCACTCCATGAAGATTGTCGTTTTTATATGTATACTCAAGTTTTAACGTATTATCTAAATACCATTCCTTCCATATATCATGTAATAAATCCTTTTTATACATTTTTTCAATAATCTTCTGTGCGCTAGCAGAATCATAAATAGCATAAGATCCCTCTAATAAATCTTTTTTATAATGGTAAATCTCTCTAGGTGATTCATCGACAAACCATTCTATCCACTCTCCCTCTTTCAATCCTTTCTCATAATAATGGCTAAATTTCTTATTTGCATCTGATGGGATAACAACTTTCTTGAAATTCAGCATCCCATCTACAAAGATGCTATCAATCTGACTCCCTTGAACTACATACAACTCTTGCGGTTCTGTGTCGCCAAAACTGTATTTATCACCAAAATTTTTAAATATATCTATTTCTTGTTGAGTTAATTGCCCAAAAACATCAGATGTAGCCATTTTTGTGGTATCGATTTGAAATGGATGAAATGCATAATATGTCACGGATAGCGTATCCCCATTATTTTCAATCCCTTCCGATATCTTCCGACTATATCTGTCTTTACCTATGAAAGGTTTTTTCTTAGCAAATAATCCCTCCGGAATAAGGATAATAATGAATAGAAAAAAAATTACCATTCTAAACATAGAATAGTGATATTGAATAATATTTGGATATTTTGAATTCATTTTTGAATCATTTAATTAAACATAGGATAGTGAAATTACAATCTTATAAGAAAAATAATTATGTTCTTAATTCTTTATCAATAGTTCTGAATTTTCAATTATCTTATTTACAATCAACGGTCCAAGTGTTGGCCCATAAAAACTGACACTGGTTTCATAGCCTCCTTTTTCATATTCTTCCTCAGTTAACATATAACTAATCCATTCATTCGCTAGTCCTCCAATAGTCACAAATTCAATGTTCGTTATTTCAAACAGCTGATCTTTAATCTCTTTTCCTAATTCAGCCGTCATTTCTCCAGGAACTCCAACGATCAATAAGTCTCCGATAGAAAAGAAAGTACTTGATGTACTATCTGGAAATAATAGATTGATTATATAATCAGCTTGCTCGCTATTAATTCCATATTCCTTACCACCTGTCATCATGAATGTAGGGTGCCAACTACGTGGAGGTAATGCTATATCAAAATAATGGTAATCAAAAGTGAATGTGGGTTTTGTTTGAATATTTTGAGCCAACTCCCATGATAAAAAACCTAAATCAGTACCATATGATTTGGCTTGCTCCCAATTATTAGTGTCATCTAAACGTGGTGTGGGACTTTGATCTCCTTCTGATCCATTATAATAAAATACAGTTGTATTGGATTGAGATAGCTCCTCAATAGTGCGCTGTAAATGACCAGGCCATCCTCCTGAAAACTCCATATCTTCTGGGCCCATAAACGTTGGATGGGCTGTCCAATTAATCAAAATTGCTAATGGCGATTGATCTATTCGATCGATTCTTGTGATGGTAAGATCATTATCAACGAGACTATTTCCTTTTCTGCGATTTCTATTCCAACCATCGAGTTGTTGTCTGGATGTACCAATAGTGACTGGCTGCAAGTTTTTCTGTGCTTCTAAAATTACACTTTTAATTTTCTGAACCGTCAATATAAGAACATCATTATTATAAATACCAATCTGTGGAATACTTAAGTTATTTTTACTATGCAAAGACATCATTTCTATACTGGAGTGTGAATGGCTCGGTAATAGTAATATATTATTATTCTTCCAACCAAATTCTTGCAATTCTTTTACAAGTTGTGATTTAAAATAAGGGGGGAACGATTGCATATCTGCAGTTATAAGCGCATAGGTTTTATCATGTTCCTTGAATACAATCGCCTTGGCATAAATATCATCATGGACGCCTTTAGCTGGTTGACTCATCCGATCTCCATAGCCTCCAAGTATTGGATTTAATTCTAGTGGTGGAGTAATATTCATTACGGCAACTCCTGCATGGATTGGCTGTCTATTTTCACCACACCCAAAAAAAGATAGAACAAAAAAAACTAGAAATAATCTGACTATATAATTATGTATAATAGCTAAAATCTTACCAGGAAGTAAATCCCATTTGTTTTTTACCTAGATCCGATAAGTCGTCCATCGTAGCCCTATTCAGATAATTTACTTCATAATTTTCGTTAGAAAAGTCTGGAGCGCTTTTTCCTTGTAGGAAACGATCCCTTTGAATAGTTAAATAATCACTATTTTTTTTGCATAGCGGTGAAGATCCAATATACATGACATTACTATAATTTTCACCTATATGAACATCTTCTACTGCATGGGTAATATCTGGGTGCCACCAAACTGTATCTCCAGGGCGCAATAATGGAATAGATGTAAGTGCCTTTAATGATAGCGCATGCCATTCAGAAGAAGTATTTAGAGCTCTTCCAGGTAATGCCCCGCAAAGTGAATCATTAGGCACATCATCTAATAAGGCGCGATATAAAATATATACTATATTCTTTGCAATAGGAATTAACTGTAATGTTCCATCATCAGGACCTTGCTCCGTTAAAGCTGTCCATCCTTGAAAGGTGCGAAAAACATGACTTACAGCTGGAGAAGGAATTTCACTTATTTCTGTGCGAAAAGAGGCATCAAAAGGGTTATAATCATTCCAATTTCCATTAAAAATATGACGGTATACTTTTTGATATCCTTTGTCTATCCATCGCTCAATAGAGCCTGCATCAGAATGTGGTGATAATCCAAATGTGTTGTCTCCTGGCTCACGCCTACGAATTCTATCGGCATACGTGCATTCCTTATTTGGATCAAAAACGGTATTACCATTCTTTTCATATACCCACAAATTATTTAACCATGCTTTGGTCTTAGCCATCGCCTTATCTTGGCGAGCTTTGACTTGTGGTTGCGACCAATATATTCCAAACACCTGCGGTTTGGAAGATTGCAATGAACTAAAATATTGGTCTAAATGAGATTTATCTTGGCATTGTTCATAATAACCATTTTCTGTGATATATTCACCAAGATCTTCATTCCATTCATCGATCAAAGATTTTGAAAATACGTTTCTAATGACAACACATCCCCTTTTTTTAACAAGATCGATAGTATCTATATCAATATTTTCTGCATCTATATCTTCATATGAAATCTCAGGAATTACTGACTTTCCTTCATTAATTAAGGTTTCAATTATGGTAACTTCCTCAGCTATATAACTTTCTACATCCTTAAAGGTTTCTTTAAGATCGGGAAGATGTTGTTTCAACTGACTTTTGGTTTGAACAATTGCTTCTTTAAGATTATTAATTATTAAATCCATATAATTATTCTATCTATACGGCGATTTCACTATCAGCTTTATTTGATTTAATAAATGGATAGTACAAATGAGATTTCCAATCATCATCTGGGTCATCTGGTATGCCATATACCATAGGATATTTTCTAGTAATTCTCGCTGTACCAAATATTACATCCCAAAGAAAAAACATATTACTAAAGTTGCCGTCAGGATTACTAATTCCATCATCTGCAGTTTTCCCATGGTGCGCAAAATGAGTTGCTGGCGTGGAAATCACTCGTTCAATAACCCAAGCAATTGGATGCAAAGATTTATACTTATACAAAAATGAATCCCACCTTGCCTCACTATGTGCGCCAGTAACAATAATTTGTTTTAATATGATTGCCAAAATCATTTCTTGATATAATCCAAAATATGTTACCATTGCAAGCCACCATATATTTGGCATAAGTACATAATACATGATTGCATTACGATAGGAAACCAACACGCCCATTTCTCTTGAAGAATGATGCGGTCGATGTAATTTCCACAACCAAGACCATTTATGCGCTTTACGATGATACCAATACTGTAAAAAATCATCGCCAAAAATTACTACTACTGATGATATCCAAAAGGTGGCATCACTAAATGTATTTCGGTACTGAGGTGAAATATTTATTAAAAGATACGTCATTGAAAAGAAAATGATTGGTTTAATTAATACAAATAAATGGAAGGTACTAAAAAGCTCCACATACCAATCATTTTTAGAACGTTTTGATTTTTTTCCATATAAACCTCCAAAAGCCTCAATAAGGCCGAACAGAATTAATATGGAAAAGACTACATAGACATCTATATATTTTATATTGAGTATAGCCATTATTTTTTTTTATCCATCACGTGAGTAAATCTAATGAATTTTATAAAAAGAATTATATGGAAAAAAGCCCCACACTTGTGGGGCTTTTAATTATTTAACCAATATCATTTTATTCGTTTGTATAAAATCACCAGCTTGGACTTGATAAATATATAAACCAGCACTTACAGCTCTTCCATGATCATCTTTGGCATTCCAAAGGATCGATTTATATCCTGGGTTTTGTTGCTCATTCACTATGCTTCGGATTTGTTTACCTAACACATCATAAATCGTTATATCTACAAACGTTTGTTCTGGTAAATCATAACTGATTGTTATTTCAGGGTTAAATGGATTGGGATATGCCGGATATAATCTAAAAGAACTCGGTATTGGATTTGAATCCATAGTAAATAATTCTTCTGTATTACTGGTCCCGGGTGTAGGGTTCATTTGTTGCCAGGTATCCGATCCGTTTGGATATCTACCATACGAAACATCCACAGTTTGTTCTCCATAGGATAAAGTATCAACTACTGTAGTTGAATCAGGCATAAATAGTGCTACTTGTTCTCCGCTACCACTTAATTTGATTTCTAAATGAAACACTCCCTGTTCCGAATCTTTATCCGCCCAAAGTACTATTATTCCACCTGGTTGAATAATAGTTGAATCATTCCCAATTGGGATTTGATGATAATTATCATAGTCACCAATATTATCTGTTATTACATAGCCACCAATATCAACTGATTCATTGCCATAATTATATAGCTCAATATAATCATCATACTCTCCATTTGGGTCAGTACAGCATGCGTCATTTAATGCCAGAAATTCATTTACTACTATGGCAGTTGCGCAATCAGCTGGACAGTTTGATTCAGTTTCAGGGCCACCGCAAGTTCCATCGCCACAACAAGGCATTCCAGGATCTACTTCATTACAATCTGGAGGATTACCTCCGCCGCCTCCGCCGCCTCCGCCGCCTCCGCCGCCTCCGCCGCCGAAACCAGTTCCTAATGTTCCAGCAAAAGCGCCTATTATATACGGCTGTGTATAATTCGTATGATAATGGTAAATACTATCGGAGAAATCAGGTGTTGGACCATATTCTCCATGAAAGTCATCAAGATTTTGTACATTATTCCCATCCAGATTTTTTGGTCCATACACAGGAAACCCATCACCAGCGAACCCTAAAAAATTATCTTCAGTTACTGTAATTAATGATTCAGGCGGAAAATGATAATGATAATTCCCCTGCTGAGCGGGATGACCATTTGCAGGATCAAATGATTGGATAACCTGATTTGTAACTGTCTGAGTAGGAGATTCGTATTCATTAAAAAAAGGAACACCATTAATGGATACTCCAATAGGGCCCAGAAACGTATCCGTTGGTCCATTCGGATTAATTTGAGGATATAATGGTATTCGAAATTCATAATTTTGTTGGGCAATTCGGTTTGGGTTTAGATTCATATTTGCAGGTGTCTGCATCCATAAATCATTTACACCATTTCCATCATTATCCTGCCAATAATATATTCCATTGTTTGTCTGACTATATGTCTCAACGAAATAAGGACTTAAGTGACTTGGGGCACCATCTCCTTCAATTACAATTTCATCTCCATCTACGTATATTGTAACAGTAGAATCAAAATAATCAAACAGTACTGTCATATCTGGTTGATTTTGGGCAAGCAACACCACATTAATTAATAATATTAAGGATAGAATAATTTGTTTTATCATCTTCCTAATATTCATATTTGATACTCCTTTTTAAGTAAATATATATCTTCGATTAATCGGTTCATTTCATGAGCGTTTGTACCGTTGTAAATCCCACGTAGTCTTCGTTGTTTATCAACTAAAACAACATTCTCCGTGTGTATAAACCCTTCATCACTCAAATCAGGCTGATAGGAAATAGCAAAATACCCTTTTCGAGACATTGTATATAAATCTTGTTTGGATCCTGTTAATAAGTGCCATTTTGCTGAATTTATATTATGCTGTTCACCAAATGCATGTAATACGGATACGGAATCATGTTCAGGATATACAGTATGCGATAAAATTAAGACATCATGATCATTTAAAAACTCATCTTGAATTTTTTTGGTATGTTTCGTTAGTATAGGGCAAATCCCTGGACAAGTAGTAAAAAAGAATTCTGCAATATATATCTTTCCTTCAATAGTTTGTTCATTAACTACTAGTCCATTCTGATTAATAAATTCAAAATCATCGACTACATGTGGATCTGTACTATTTTTAAGTGATGAATCCACCCAATCAGGATCGAGATCTGCTGGCGCATAAATTGGTAAACGAAAGTCGTTATGATTCTTGGTCTCACAACTAATAAATACAATCAATCCAATTATACTAATTATAACTATTGGTATGCTTTTCAATTTTATCCTTCTGGTCCTTGACATAGAGATGCGCCCATAAAACCATATCGTTTGCCATTTACATAAGTATATTTAAATCGTAAATCTCCATTTTCCTTCCAGCCAATTTGATCACCCTCTTGCCTCCCTTGAATGAATTTCATGTTTCTTGATAATATTCCATTACGATACCATTCTTTCTGTTCTCCATTTTGAATACCTTTATGATATAGTTTAGTATATCGCTGTTGTCCATTCGGATACCATTCATGATACTCACCATGTCGCCTTCCTAAATCATAAGATTGTTTTGATTGTATCTTTCCATTATGATAGCTACTAGTAACTATCCCTGAAAATGGTTTGTTATCATAATATAATACCCCTTTTATCTTTGTAAGCATCCTGTCATTGCTATGCACTATTTGCGCTTCTTCCAAACAGCTAAATAGCATAATTAGAAATATACTATAAATATTTAATCGATGATTATACATGACCTAATTAACAATGTACCCTAAGAAGATCCGCCCATCTTGTCGTATAACATGGTGATAGATTTTCTTGTTTCAATGTCCATTTTTTTGCTATGCCTTGTCCTAAAAGCTGTATTTTATTTCTACCCATACTTTGATTAATAAAATCAACGCTCTTATAAAGATTCTTTCGTTTTTCTTTATCTTGTTCAGAATAAAATAAACTAAGCTGCACTTGGTCTGCTGGTACCGTATCACCAACAATCACTCCTGATTTTGTATAAATCAATCCTTCTTTATAAATAGATCCTAATAATTTTTTTGCTGCATTCACAATTTCTATACTATCATTGGTAGACATCTCTAGATTAATAGACTTATATCCATAATAGTAATCTTGTGATTTTGAAAATGGGTTTGTTTTAAGTATAACACTGACATATTGTGCACAGCTATTTTCCATTCGCAACTTTTCTGCACATCTTGACGCATGCGCTACAATTGATTCCTGAATTGGTTGCAATGAGTTGACTTTCACGGCAAAAGATCTTGAAGTGCGTATGTTTTTCTTCCTTGATGGGTACAAATCTATCCCAAAACAGGAATCTCCCTTAAGTTCTCTCTGCATTCGCAAACCCATAATAGTCATTTTTTCTAACACCCATTCTTCATTTAGTTGAACAAAGTCATAGGCCGTGTTAATACCATAGCTATATAACATCCGCAAGTGGCGAGATCCTATTCCCCATAGTTTGGATACTGGCAATGCCTTCAATGTATCTTCAATTTGTAGTTGTTCCGTTAATATATAGACTCCATCATCCGTTTGTTTCTTTGCGAAATAATTTGCCACTTTTGCAAGTGTCTTCGTTTCTGCAATGCCAATTGATATGGGAATACCAGTAGATTTTGCGATGATAGATTTCATTTTTGATGCAAGTTGTACATTGTTTTTAACACCAGTAAAATTCATAAACGCTTCATCAATACTATATATCTCTATTTCAGGAGACATATCACTAAGCAAAGACATTACACGGCTAGACATGTCTCCGTACAAAGCAAAATTTGTTGAAAAAACATATACATTATTGTTATCAATTATATCCCTTACTTTAAAAACCGGTTCTCCCATTTTAATACCTAGGGCTTTTGCTTCATTGCTTCGGGCAATAATACATCCATCATTATTGGAAAGAACAACAATAGGTTTATACTTTAATCCTGGATTAAAAACCCGTTCACAGGAGGCATAGAAATTGTTGCAATCTGCTAAAGCAATCATCGATTATTATGTATGGTATGTGTCACAATTCCCCATACTTCAAACTCCATAGAATCATCAATATTAATATCTGGATAATCACCAAAAAGGCCCTCTGCTCTTAGCGAAATCAATTCACCATTTTTTAAATATCTTTTAACGGTAAACTCTCCATTAACAGCCGCAACAACAATATCATTATTTTTAGGGTCTAATGATTTATCTACAACCAATAAATCCTCATCGCTGATACCTGCTTTTTCCATTGAATGACCCTTTGCAATAATGAAAAAAGTTGCTGCTGGATGTTTAACAAGATATTTATGAAGATTCAAATCAGTATCAAGATAATCATCCGCTGGTGATGGGAATCCTGCAGAAACTCCCCCTTCATATATATGCAATTTCTTTAGGCTCTCACCCTCAATAGCATAAAATATTATTTGCTCTTTTTTTGGATTGGAAGTCATATATATCTATTACAAATCCTTATCAAAATCTTAATAATAATCATTTGACAGCATATGAATTATAAAGGTTAAAATAATTTTACCATAAAGAAAAAGCCCCCAATATTTGGGGGCTTCGTTCATTGTATTCGCTGACCTCCGTAAAAGCCAGCATCAGTTATTATTATAACACTGATCCTTTGGAGGTCAGCATGCTACTTGAACTAGACAACTGATCACCTCCTTTCATTTTTGTTACGTACAACACTGCCACATGAAAATTTATTGAAATACTAAATTATTGGCAAATAAAGAATAAACAAATAATTAGAATTTATGATGTTTCCAAAGCGTGAATACCTTTTCGCAAGAAATACGCTACCATAGTTACGGATAATAGAATTGAAATTACAATCCATGCTATTAGCCAATACAGATCTGAAGTATCCAAGGCATAATTATTTAACCAACGCTTCACAATACGATAAATGGGGTTTGCACCGATAAAAATAATTATTATTTGGAATGTGGTTGCAAAAAGCAAAAATAATATTGCTCCCATACTTCCCATAGCTACCGTCTTGTTTTCTGCTTTAAAGTTAGCATACATTGCACCAAACCCAAGAGCAAGTCCAATAACAACCCAAGTAATAAATAGATTAGTTAAAACAGAAATCCACCACATGGGCCCTACTATATGAAGAATCTTATTGCTCATAATAATAAGAGTTAATGATAGAATAGTAAATGGTATAGCATAAAATAGATATTTATATAATAGAAAACGTCGCAATGATATAGGCGAAGACTTTATATGGTAAAAAGCTCCTCCTTCTGCTCCTATGGATGAGAAAACAAATCTAGCGGATAATGAAGTCATAATAAAACCAGCCAAACCGATATTGAGAAACGAAATTAAATTAGTAATAAATTGTTCTGAAAATGCAGCTTGCTCAATAGGTAGCAATTTAAAATTATATAGATATATTACTACTAATGCAGCAATCATAAATAACTGCGACCATTCTACTGAATCGCGTAAAAAAACTTTGATTTCCTTATTAAATATCCATTTCCATATCACCGGTTTGTAATTTTTTTTTCTGCCGAATCTATGTGTTACGCCAAAAGACTCCTGTGACTTTGAATAACCTGAAAAAAACCAGATTTGCATACACTTTTCTCCTAAAAAGTACAGAACAAATGGAGTGAGCAATAACAAACTAAATAACAACCAATCAATTTCAAGATCCAATAAATATAGAGAAAGAAGATTGGAAGCCCAACTTGCTGGTAAATAAGGTGCAACCGGTTTTGATATCTTTGAAAGATAATCTACAAGGTGTCCATACTTATCATAATAAACCATATCCTCTGGTTGTAGTAATCGAATCAAAAAAATGATTAGAACCCCAAAGCATAAAGAAAGATACAGAATGATATCTTTTGTATGCCGTGCTGGAAAAAATCTTACAAGCACAATAGTTAAAAGTGTACTAAAACATGTAGCCGTACAGGTAATTGATAGTAATGTGATTAACATTAAAGCCCAATAAATCGGAGTTATTTGAAATACAACCCCATATGATGCAAAAATAGGAATTGAAAAAATGACCATCATCCAAGATGTATAAATGGTTCCGGATACATAGCGCATAAAAAATAGATTAGATGCAGAAATGGGAGCAGAAAATACTATTTCATTATCTTGTGATAGATAAATAGATGATATAGATGAAACCATAGAGGAAAAAATCAACATGATAAAAATTAATATCCATGCCATCTGAAATATTTTAAGACTTAGAATAATACCAAGTTCATCCTGTTGATGGAAATAAGTTACAATCTGTAGAGTAATAGTAAATATCGCATAGCACAATGCTATACAAAACAATAACATTCCAATTGTTTTTTTGGGAATAGATCCCGAAGGAAATAATGTATTCTTTGCAGCCGTAAACATTGGCATTAATAAAGTCATTTGAGAGCCATCTCGATTCATGGAATACTATTAATTCATATCTTTTAAAGCAGAAATCACTTTAGAAAGATCTTCTGTATTAGTTAGTTGTAAGAAAACCTCCTCTAAATCACTATTATCAAGGCTTGCTTCTTTCCTTAATGATTTCATATCTCCAATTATTCTGATTTTACCATTAAGTATAATTGCAATTTTATCACAAAGTTCTTCGGCAATTTCTAAAGAATGAGTGGAAAGAAAAACAGACCCCCCATTAAAAGAATGTCTTTTAAATAATTCTTTTACAATTCTAGCGCTTTTTGGATCCAATCCGACCATTGGTTCATCAACAATAATCGTTGGTGTATCAAGCATGAATACTGATGCCATAATTAATTTTTGGCGCATACCATGCGAATAACTTTCAATTAAATGATCCTTCCATTCATATAGATCAAATAGTTTTAATAAATGCGTTGTATTCTTATCAAATTGTTGAATGGATACATTATATAAGCTTGCAATAAACCGAAGAAACTCTATACCAGTTAATTTTTCATATAAAAATGGTCTATCAGGAATATATCCTGTAGTGAATTTACATTTTTCAGTATCTTTTTTAATATCATAACCATTAATAATAATATCTCCATTATCTTGTTTTAATAATCCGGCAAGGATCTTAATAGTAGTTGTTTTTCCTGCTCCATTTGGTCCTAAAAAACCAAAAATCTGTCCAGGTTCTACATTTAAGCTAATATCATTAACTGCAACAAAATCACCATACCTTTTTACCAAGCTTTTTATCACAATACCAGGATTTCTAAATTTTTTGTTCAACTATTATTCCCTAATATTTCAATGGTTAGCCTGCCAAGCAAAGCACCAATCTTTACTTGTTCAATGGTTTCTCCTTCGACAAATTTTATATGAGATACATCAGCAGGAAATTGATTGTTAGTGGTATCTAAACTTATCCATTTTCCATCAATACAGACTTCATTCCATGCATGATAATAAAACATGCCATCATGATAAGTTACACCTGCTGCTATTCTTGTAGGGATGGAAACACTTCTTGATAAAGCAGCAAAAAGAGCAGCATGCTCATTACAATCACCTACGCGAGATTGTAGAGTAGAAACTGCATCTGGTATACTTAATACCGGTTTTTTTTCAATATTTAAATATACCCAATTAATTAGTGCGTTAACTTTTTGAATATCATTGTTAGTGTTTTTAATAATTGATTCAGCCTGCTCAATAATATACTTGCTATCAGATTGGATATAGGGTGTAGGATTTAAATGGGCAGACTTATTGATACAAACCGATGAATTTTGATTGGGTATATTTTCTTTATTTATAATTAAAATATTATTATTAAATAATTGACGATCTTGGTTCAAGATAAATTCATGATCTTCAGGCATTGATAAACGGTAACTAATATTTGATAATGAAGTTATATCATTTATTTTTCCAATAGCTGGTACTGAAACAGCACCTAATAATTCCGTCCCTTTTGATATAATATCTTTCGCGCGGAATTCCGGTTCAGCATAAAATACAAAACCAGCTGGAGATGTTTCTTTTACAAGTTTACCCTCTTGGTCAAGATAAAAATCGATCCACATTCCTCCAATTTTCTCCTTAAAATGATGCAGGTTATAAATACGACCCTTTTCACGTAGAAATTCTTTTTTAAAACCTTTGTATTCAATAATAGATTCCTGTCCAGACATAGTGACGGGATCGAAATAAGGTATTTTAAACTTTTCTCCTTCTTTTAAATTTCTTTGAAGAAAATAACTTCTCATATGAGTTGAAATGTATGGTGATTCATTTAATTGAATAATATTTGACGTTTCATCTTTACCATTGTTCATACTATAATGAACTTCATTACCAATAACTTTACCCTTTGCATGTAATTCATAAAATGTTGAAAATAAATTAAATTGAAATTTTTTCAGAAGAGATGCATTATTTAATTCTGCAATAAGATTCATTTTAATAGGATATGTTTTATCTAAAATATTTAGGTTCATAACAGCTTCCTGATTAATAGTAAAGACATCAGATTCTTTATTCGCCATATGATTTTTTACATATCCAATACGTTCTTTTTGGAAATAAATACCCATGTAGGTTTCCTCAAGCCCTCTCTGTATTGCCTGAGTTTCACGAATTTCAAGTTTTTCAATAAAATAATCTCTACTTAGTAATCGACCAAAAAGGATAACCCACACTGTGATGATTATTAGTCTCAATAATTTTCCTATATCTATTTTCATTCTATATTATTTCAAAAAATAAAATTGTTCTTAGATAAATACTTTATAAATCAATATTAAATTTTTTCAAAACTGCTATTGTAATAAAATAGGTGACTACCATGGCAAAAAGCGCTGCTGATAGAGCAGTATAAAAAGAAAATTGCAATCGAATGAAAATGGGGAAAGTAATGAATAAAACCAGTGATGGAATTACAAGCCAAAAAATACCTTTGGATAGTTGAACTACTTGTAAAGAATCATTTGTATCAATATATAGCCAAATCATAGCCATAACAGATACCAATGGGATAGAGGCAAGAACTGCTCCAAGAAATGTACTACGTTTTGCAATCTCAGAAATCAAGGCAATTAGAATAGCTGATATAAGAATTTTTATAATATTATAAGTCATTGTTATGGTAAATCCTGCATTGCCGATTGTATTGCACTTAATAAAGAAGTGTGATCATATCCACCAACTGAGTATACTACTTCCATTTCATGATTAATTACCAAGTTATGAGGTATATAGTAATTATCTGTTAACATTGGAAAAATATTATAATATGAATCATCTAATATAGGAAAAGACAGATTAAACGTTTCACCCCAAGCATTACAATCCATGGATCCCCAGTCTAAACCAAAAGTAAATACGCGTAATCCATCACCGTAGTACTGGTTATATAATGATTGAATTTGCGGAGCCTCCGCTTGACAAAGTCCTCAGTAACTAGCAAACCATGTTAACAGTATCACATGGTAATCTCCACCATTATGTGCGCCATTATAATCCGATAATTTCCAGGTACCACTATCATCGTTATTACAATATAATTGTTGTGGAATCCAAAGTGTGTCCCCTCGAAATATTATTGCAGAGGAATCACCTTGGACTAACGGATTGTCTAAATTTGTATTATTGTTTTCATCATCACCGCATGAATAAATAAATAGAAATAATCCAAAAATAAAATACCAATGATTATAAATGTTTTTAATAATAATCAACCTATCCATTCATAGGAGTGGTTATCAATAAACTGAATATTCTTTTCAATCCGAAGCCTGTTTCTATACGGTTGAAAGTTGGAGGTTTTTCCCCATTCCATTTTATTAATTAATTCTCTTTTCCTTACAAGTTTTTTTGTACGGATAAAGTTTCTCATTTTTTGATACGTAGGATTTACTTTTTTTAAAGGTTTTAAATTATCAACTGCATCAGATATAGCATGATTTAATAAATCAAGTGTTTTTCTTTTTTTCCAATTGAAATTAACAGTGCTTAATGATTTGACATATTTTTGTAAAAGTTTTTTATCATTCATCGCTATTATAGATGAAAATAATTCAACTGCTATATCATTCTTCTCAACAAAGAAACCATGGTTATTTTTATTTCGAAATATGGATGGAATAGAAAGATGACCATCCCATTTTTTGATTATTTCCCAATATTGGTTGCTACATAAACTAATATATTGAGGATCCATATCTGTATTTTTCTTAAAATGGTTTATATGCTTATGCATAATAGCTGGATGAAATGACAATACTAGATCTACATCCCAATCTCTCCAAAACAACCGTGGTTTATCATTATTTGCCTGTACTGATCTAAAATTTGCAGGATTGTAAGTTGCTGCCCATCTTTCCGACATAAAAAAAGACTCTCGCATATTTTCCATTAAATTCATAACGCGTTTATCTTTATGTGATAATCCAGAATGGTGATCCTTTTGCAACGTATCAAGCTTATCATAAATATATTTATTTATATAGGGCATTGAAGAGATTTCTTTGCCAGGCTCTTCAAACCTATTTTCAATATCCTTCACATATTCAACATTTTTAAATTGGTCTAATCGCCGAGTAAAATGAGATTTTTTGGGGACAAGAATAGTAAAAAAAAGATCATTTCTTTTTTTATTCATAGCAGTCAAGAACCCATTAAGTTCCTTGCTATTGTCTTCCATGAAGACCCAGTCTATAAATACGCTATACAAAGCTATTTAAATTCTATAGTAATATCTTTCATTAATCTTACACTGTATGATTACAAATAGCAATTTACCAATTTCATTTATTGCTTTTTGTCCAGATAGTTAAATTCTTTAAATTTTTCTTTGAATCTGAAAATAGTACTGCGGCAACAAAAATCCCTGCAAACATAACTATTTGTCCTATAATACCAGTATAGTATAAATCAAATGGGGCTTGTAGCCAATATGGAAGAAAACTGTATTTAGCTAGCACTGTCCATAAAGAAAATATCATTGTTAAGGCGATACCAAACCATACAGATTTTTGATTTCCGCGTTTAGTGCAAAAACCTAATAAATATAGTCCTAGAACACCCCCCATTACTACAGAACCTATTGTATTATAGGTATCCTGCAATGTATTCATTTTTGAAAATGCTAATATGCAAGAACCAATAATCATAATGATTGTTGCAAATGTTGCTATGTACCAGGCAGCATGTAAATAATGTATATCATCTTTATCTGGCGCCAAATGACGACGATAAATATCATGAATACCCACTGTAGAAATAGAATTAATACTAGAATCTAATGAAGACATTGCAGCAGCAATAGCAGCAGCAATAATTAAACCAGATATACCTGCTGGTAAATAATATATTATAAAATAAGGCAAAATATCTTCTGCATTACGTTTTCCAATTAGCATTTCATTAGCAGCCTCTGATGGGTAAACTTGGAAATAAGCATATAGAGCTGTTCCCAAAAACATAAAAAACGCCCAGATAGGAATGTTTATTGTAGATATAAACATAGCTTTACGTGCTTCAGATTCATTTTTTGTTGCTGCATATCTCTGAATAATATTTTGATTTGTAATATATTCTTGAAAGAACCATGAAAAGCCTAAAAAAATCATCATAATTCCCGTTTTATTTGAAAATGAAATACCCCAAGATATAGGATGCAATACACCATCTTTTAATTCAGAAAAACTTAATTTGTTATTTAATAATGCAATATCAATAATTTGATATAAACCCCCAGGTAACTGATATATAATAACTCCAATACATATCAAACCACCAAATGCTAAAGTAATTGTCTGTATGACATCTGTCCAAATTACTGCTTCAATTCCTCCCAGTATTGTATAAATACCCACCGTTATTCCAGATAACAGAATACTCTGTAGTATTGTTAAGCTGGTTACTTCATGAATCATTAATGATAGTAGATATAATATGAGACTGATACGAACTAGTTGTCCTATCAAAAATGTAATTGCACCATAAATTCGAACAGATGGACCAAATCTATCCTCAAGATATTCGTATGCAGATAAAATATTATTTCGTTTAAAAAAAGGAAGAAATAAATATGCAGATGTAATAATAACGATGGGCAGTACAAGATTAGGCAAGAATCGCAACCAAGAGGTTTTAAAGCTATCTGCAGGATAAGCAAGGAATGTTATAGAACTGATAGAAGTTCCAATCATGCTTAATCCAATCACCCATCCCGAATACGATCTGTTCCCAACAAAATAGCTCTCAGTAGTAGTGTTTTTTCGTGAAAAATATATACCTACCGAAATAATTATTAATAAATACGAAATGAGAGCAAAAACATCAAGCCAATGTAATTTCATGTAAAAAGACTAAAGAACTAAAATATTAAAATATTATATACCTGAATTAAGAATATCATGGATATGTATTACACCTCTTAATTCATCTTGATTATTATGATTATGAACAAAAAGGGATGTAATACTGTGCTCTTCCATAATCTCTAATGCTTTTATCGCTAATGTATTTGTAGGAATACTTCTAGGAGTAGCGGTCATAATAGATTCTACATTAAGATTAAATAAATCATTATGACCTCTTTCAAACCCTCTGCGAATATCTCCATCTGTAATAATTCCAATTAGAATATCCTCATCATTTACAACACCTGTGAACCCAAGACCCTTTTCAGAAATTATTAATAAGGCTTCTTGTACGTTGTTATTTTTATTTATTAAAGGTATTGCATCGCCTTCATGAAATATTTGATCTACAGTGAGTAATAGTTTTTTACCTAAGATACCACCAGGATGTCTGTCCGCAAAATCTTTCTCTTTAAAACCGCGGTTCTCCATTACAGTTATTGCTAATGCATCTCCTAAAACAAGAGTTGCTGTAGAACTCGAAGTTGGCGCTAACCCTAAAGGGTCAGCTTCTACGCGCACCCCAATATCAAGATGTAAATCTGTCTGTTTTGCCAAAGTAGAATCAGGTTTTCCAGTAATTGAAATTGTCTTGGAATTAATACGTTTAATTGGCTTTAATATTTCTACTAATTCCTTACTATTACCACTATAAGAAACTAAGATACAAACATCTTCATTCCCGATCATTCCTAAATCTCCATGTACTGCGTCTCCTGCATGTAAAAAGAAGGCTGGGGTACCTAAACTCGCAAATGTAGCTGCCATTTTATTTCCGACATGACCGGATTTCCCTATACCAATTACAATTATTTTCCCAGTACAATTGACAATAAGATCTACAGCGTTATCAAATGAATCATCAATTGTTTTGAGAAGTGAATTAAGTGCAGATATTTCTGCCTTTATTAAATTAATTGCAGACTTATTAGGCATACGAATTAAAAGAGTTAATATTCATTTATATTTTTTGATATTATTAAATAATAACTAATCACAATCAACCTTAACGCCTCTTGTTACATATTCAACATATCCACCTTCGCAATTAATTCCATCCTTGATTTCAATTTGTATATCCTTTAGTAATGAGAAAAGCTCATCATTGGTTTTTTCGGGTCTTGCTTCCCATGATTTCATTTTATAATCGGTTTGACCCATAAAGAAAAATATAAATGACGATAAAATTAATCCTGTAGTTAATCCAATAAGATATTGTTTCATTTTATTCTCCTACTATTATATTAAATACATATTAATCAAATTGAGAAAAGTCCGGTTTCCTTTTTTGCATAAATGCTTGCATAGCTTCTAATGCTTCAGGTGAACTCATACGATTAACAAAACTATTAAACTCATTTTGATTCGCTTCAATTAATTGATCGATAAAATGTTCTTTCATCATCTGCTTTGCCAAACGAACTGGAGTTGGCGCTAATTCAGAAATGCTTTTTGCCTTATTCAGTACAACATCCATTAATTCTGATTGTTCAACAACGCCATTAACAAAGCCCATTTCATGTGCTCTTTGGGAAGTAATCATATTACCTGAAAGAAGAATTTCTGCTGCATTATGATATCCTACCAATTTGGGAAGAAAAAAAGTTGTTCCTGCTTCAGGGTTTAAGCCAAGATTAACAAACGGCATGTGGAACTTTGCTTCTGTTGATGCATACACAAGATCACAATGCATAGTCATTGTTGCACCAATACCGATTGCCATACCATCCACTGCAGCAATAATAGGTTTCTTAAACGGTATTAATACATCTAAAAATTCTTTTGCTGGAAATTGAATGTCATTCTCTTCAGATGTTTTTGTAGTAGCAAATGTTAAAAAATCTTTGACATCATTTCCAGAAGTAAAGTCTCCTCCTTCTCCGTATAATACTATAACTCGAATACCCGAATCTTCGCTTGCTGAAACTAAAGCATCTCTAACAGCATAATACATTTCTGAATTCAATGCATTCTTCTTGTCTGGACGATTAAAACCTATCTTTAAAATTGAGTCTTCTGAATTTATTTTCATGTAATCGCTCATAGTCTCCCCTAAATCAAATATTACTTATTAGTTTAAAGTCATATACTATTCTTTTTTAGTTAAAAAATAAATGAATAGTTTACTACTAAGGATATTCAATCGAATATAATGCAAATTGGTCTAAGACTCTCTGTATCAATATTTTTGTTTGAGATAAGATATAAGTATTATCAGAATTACTTAATACTATTTTATCTTCAATTATTGGCATAAACCCAACTTGGTAATACCAATTTTCTTCATCAACAGACGGATATTTTACTTCAATAGTTGTTGATTCAACTGTTGCTTCTACTGCAACACTTATCGTTCCAGAAAATGTGCCATCTTTATTTTGTATTGCAAAAAGTTGGATGGATAATGGATATAGTGGACAATCTGTAAAAGACCCTAGCGTTACTTCTTTTAATAATGTTTCTTTACCAATTATAAATAAAAGGTTCTCAATTTCTGATAACAGTACTTCATCTTCTAGTCCAGATATAATTAGCCCCAAACAGTTTATTTTTGAGAATCCTTTGTATTCAATATTAGGAGAATCAAACTGTGCATTAATTGCACTTACAAAACATAAGATAAAAAGTGTTTTTTTCACGAAATTAAAGATTAAGAAATCAAGATTCTGGTGATGGATCATCGGACACTAGTTCAAAGGAAGACACAACAAATATCGATTCTTCAACATGTCCTTTTACCTTTGCCTTGCGTATAGAATTACAAAAACCATCCTCCGCATGAGCATCTCCAAAATCGTCAATGGCTGCTCCACGAACAAAATATGATTTTTGATTTATTCTAACAGCAAGGTCGCATCCTACTTGCTCATCCATAGCAAACATGCATTGACCACAGGAAGCCTCTACAATTTGATCAAATTGCTCAACCTCTTTTGTACTGCATGCAAATACAAATAATAATATAATTAAGAATCTCATTTTAAAATCCATAGGAAGCTCTTAATCCGAGTCTTCTAGGTAATCCAAAATCTTGTTCCAGCACTCCAATATAACCATTTTGTCCAGTCCAACTAATATATTCCACATCAAATATATTTTGAACCCATGCAAAAACACTCCATGATCCAATTTCAAAACCTATACGGGCATCGACAAGTGTACGAGCATCATCACGAAGTTCATTATAAGCATTTGTACTAGATAACTGACTTTGCTTTTCATCAACAAAATCTGCTTGAAGCTGAGATACAAACATCATTTTATTATTGATTGGAAAACGGAAATCAGCTAAAAAGTTCCATGATAACTCTGGAAATGCAGATATAGTCTGTCCAGAAAAATCATTATCCATATCTGTCCATTCTTCACCATCATCATATTGTCCATTATTATTCGCATCAATATAATCTTCTCCTTCATTCCAATATCCATTAAAATATGCATCTCTGAACTCACTAAATGTTGCGTCTATAATACCAACACCACCAACTAAGGTTAAGGCATTCTGTAATAAACGAATCGAAACCTCAGTCTCAACTCCTTTAATCAAAGAGCTCGCGGCATTACTAATAGTATATCCTTCATATATATCTTGAAAAATTGCTTGTTGCATATTGCTATAATCCATAGAAAAGAAAGCTGTATTAAGATACATAGTATTTCTAGTATTACCTGTTTTTATTCCAATTTCATAATTCGTAATAAATTCTGGTTTGAATGGTATAGCAACAGATTCCCAACTAGATACATAATCAAGATTAAATCCTCCACTTTTATATCCTTTAGATATGCTTCCATATACATTTGTAAGTGGTGTAGCCGCATATTTCACACTAAATGATGGTGTTACTGCCTTCCAACTAGCAGTACTATCAAAATTACCATCGGGCAGGTTATCACCATCGTTATCTGGTGGAAAATGAATATAACCAAACGTAGGTAAGCCATCTTGTCGATACGTAAAATCTTTATCATCTTTACTATAACGAACACCACCAGTAATCATAACTTGATCAGTTACTATATAATCCGCTGAAAAGAATGCACCTATATTTTCCGTAGTTCCGCCTCCAAAAGGATGAACTGTAACACCATCATATTGTCTGGCCAAAAACATTGGTATACCAGCATAAATATGAAAAAATAGTGGTTTCGGAAAAACTGGCCCATCTAGACTTTCAGACAAGTTATAATAATATAATCCTGCTAGCCAAGATAGATTATCAGAAGTTGACTCTATGCGAAGCTCGGCACTTTTTTGTTCACCAATATCAGCCCATTTCCCAGTAAGTAACTCCAAACCAATACCATCTTCATCATTAAAATACCGTCTACTTCCATCGCGATAACCAAAAAGACCAACTAGATTTATGTTGTTTTTAATTTTATAGTTTGTGATAAGGGATAAACTTCGAACAAGCCTTTTACTCCATCCAGATCTGTTATGATTATATGATGTGTTTCCATCATCGCTAATATCTCCATTTGTATCAGCAAGATAAGTCATATCATCGGGGTATAATTTATATAACTCAATGGCAAGTGAATCCAACCTTTGTCTATGATAAGTAGGAACATCGCTATCAAAATGCCAATCAGAAACATGATCTCCCATTTGCGTATTATATTGGCTAAAATAATCATAGCTAAGATCTATGGTTAGCTTCGGTGTTGGTAGTGCTCGTATTGCATATCGTATGCCAATATTGTCTTTATAAATATCATCACTTTTGGCGAATTCGCTAGCATTAATTTGATGCGCATCTAAATCAAAAGAAAACAGGGATAAATTATGATAAATATTATCCGTTAATTGCATATTCGTTGAAACTTTTAACTTTCGATGACCAGAATTCCCATTCTCTGCTAATACAGAACCAGAGAATCCAGGCTTTGGTTTTATTGTAATTAAATTGATTGCACCAGAAATTGTGTTTCGACCAAATAATGTGCCTTGAGGTCCTCGCAAGAACTCAACACTTTCCATATCGGCAATATCTAATATAATAAAATCTGGTCTACCCATTACAATTCCATCAAGATAAACCCCTTCCGTTGTTCCCATTCCAGGATTTCGTGCGCCACCAGCGATACCTCGTATATTGAAGTTGTCAACATGTGGATTTTCTCTTACAAAAACATTCGGGACCATAACAGTTAAATCTTCTATGGAAGTAGCTCCCATATCTTCAATCGTTTCCTTACGCATTGCCACCATGGAAATCGGCACCTCCTTGATCATCTCCTCCTTCTTTCGTGCCATTACTGTGACTTCCTGACCAAATAAATTTCCCTGATCCAATACAATTGTTAAGTCTGTAACGGAATCTCCTGCGCCATGCGTTTGCCGATAGGATGAAAATCCTATATAAGATACCACGATTATAAACTCTCCGTCCGCTTCATAGGTAAACGAAAATCGACCCTCAGTGTCCGAAGCAGATCCTGTTGTAGTACCTTCAATCATGACATTTGCTCCAGACAATGGAACACCATCCTGATCTGTTACAACACCGCTTACTTCTACGGCCATCAAAAAATTGGATATACTGAAAATGAAAACTAATTGTAATGGAATCAGTACGATTAATCTCCTCATAATGGTATCAACCTCCTTGATTTTTACTACAAAACAAAATAGGATGCTTAAAGAAAAGATTCAATTAATAAAAAGAAAAATAATATCGTATCATTGGTGGAGGATTCTTGTCTTGTTTACCATTCGCATTATTGAATCTTCTGAATTGAATTGCCGTACTCTATCCAATTCTATCCAAGCAACATCATATGATTCATCACTAACTTTTATGGATTCTGCATCTGGATCAGCTTCAAATAAGAAACGAACATCATAATGCAAGTGCTTGGGATCAGATCCGATCGATGGAACTTCATGGATTTCCATATCAAATATTTCTTTACTTAAAATAACAAAATTATTTAAGCCAGATTCTTCTTTGGCTTCACGTTGAGAAACATTTAATAAATCTTTTTCACCATCCGCATGACCACCCAACTGTAACCATTTTCCAATCTTTTTATGATGAGTCATTAATATTTTGGTTTTATTTGGATTTACAATCCATGCAGAACCAGTAAAATGGCCATGTTCATTATTTCTTGAAAATGGATTTTTATCAGATAATAGAAATGATTGAATGGATCGCGCAGTCGTTTCTGTAGGGTACTGTTCACAATATTTATTAATTAATTTTCTTAATTTGTTCATCTATATAATTTGATTTATAGAATCTATGGATATACAAGGAAACAACAAAATGTACTGGAATAGGATAGATAATTGGAAATTTATACTATTTGATTTAGATTATTGCGACGCAGGCATTGACAGAAACGGAAGCCAAATCCAATCTGTCACTCTCATATATAGATGGTAGCTAAGGAGGTTGAGAGGAGCTAAATACCTGCGTCGACAAAATGACCAAAAAAAAACCCGCTTTTTAGCGGGTCTTTTTAATTTAAATTTTTCTGAATCTTAAACTAAAAAGACCTACCTCCTATTGGATATGTCATCCAAATATTTTGATTATTATTAATATTAGTTATCGTATTCATTTCAATAGTAATTATTTTGAAGAACAATATTACTCCACAAGATTTACATAGTGCAACAAGTAAAATGGAGAATAATGTCATTTTTTTAATCTGCGTATTTTTCCGCTCCTAAAAAATGTAAAGAAATATATTCTTCATCTCCAACAACCCAACTATCATGTGGTAATGGAGAAACATAAAAAATATCGCCTTCTTTTAATATATACGTTTCGCCATCATCAAAAGCTACTGTTGCGCTGCCTGAAAGGACCATTCCTAAATGTTCTAATTCGCAGAATTCTGTATCTGAAAGGGGGGACACATCAATAGACCATTTCCAACCAGGAGAATAGGTTGCTTTACCAATTGTCATATTTCCCATATCAACAATCTCAAATTTGCCTTTATCAAATTCTCTTACTTGATCTGGATCGTCAAATCTTTTCAATATTATATCTATCATATTTTTTCCTTATTTATTAATTAGGATTAAAGAAATACACCCACCATCCATCTACCATTGCATGTAAAATTGCAGGAGCCAAAATGCTCCCAGTACGAATATATGCAAGACCATAGAACCATCCTGCTATACTTGACAGAATAATATAGGCCCATGGAATGGGTAACTCATTGCCAAACAGATGAACATAAACAAATGGAGGGTCATTATTGTTTATATGAGCAAATCCAAAAATAATGGAAGAAAAAAACAAAATAAATAATGGCGATGTATTATTAAATCTTGCTGCTAGAAGGTTGTGTATTAATCCGCGAAATAATAACTCTTCCGGTAGCCCGGTAAACAAAAATATTCCTAAAAGAATAATAGGAAATTGCCATAAAGGTGACCAATTGGTTGTTTGATGAATAAAGCCAGTAGGAAACCCTATTGGTATTGCAAAAAAGGCGATAAATAATCCTAAATATATGCAGGAGTGTTTCCAATCATCTTTATTTGGCTGTAATCGATACCCCATCGTATATAGTTTCCTAATAATGAGAAAACTATATACAATACTATTTAAGGCAATTAATAAAAAGAATGAGACTCCTCCATCTTGCGGTATAGAAACATTTGGAACCAAACCTAACTCAATGAATAACCATACAATTAGGATTGATATCAAATTAATCCAAGTCATTATTTGATCATTTTGTCTATCATACCATAGTAATAATGCTGGGATATACAGATACAGGAATGACATCATAACGCCAGATGGTGTTAAACCATTCAGTAATATTAAATAACCTATCGTAATAATAAATAATCCAGTTAATGGAATTAATGCAGATAGTAGATTGTTTCCAAAACGGCGTTGCAAAGCATCAACAACCTTTGGATCCGACATGCTAACTAATGTAAAAATTAGTAATCCAAATAGAATCAGAGAAACTAATAAAGAAACACTGATTTGATCAGCTTGCAATACATTCATTAGGGTGAATAAAATGAAAACTACAGCAGTAAATAAAATATGAAAATTTCTTAGCTGAATTTTCACAGAATGGTTTACGTATCTTTTGTAATCAGATTGACTGTTGGATAAGGGATGATGATATTTCTTTTAGCAAACGTTTTGTAAATATCTGTATTCACTGCATCAACCGTCCTTCCTCGAATAGCAGGTTTAAATATCCAAAACAATAATTGCAACTTTAATCCAGAAGATGAAAATTTTCTAAATCGCACTCTTGGTTCTGGATCTTTTAATACATTAGAGTTTTTTAATGCAATTTCTTTTAAAACATCCTTTACTTCATCAATATCAGATCCATATGCTACCAACACATTGATTCGTACTCTTTCAATATCTTCAGGTCCTCCACTTTCATTGACAATTTTCGAAGACGCGATTACAGAGTTAGGGATAGTAATTTCAATATCATCTCGTGTCATAAATCGAGTGGAACGAATTCCCATCTTTTTAACATACCCTCTTTCACCAGTATCTAAAAGAATATAATCACCTTCTTTAAATGGTGAATCAGCCATTAAAAATATTCCTGCAAATAAATTGGATACCGTATCCTGTGCCGCTAGACCTAAGACGATACCAAGGACACCAGCAGATGCTAAAAATCCATTAATATTTATATCCCAACTTAACAGAATAAAATAAATACCAAAGGCTACAATGACTATTTTCCCAAGATTATTAAACAGTGGCAACGTACGATGCTGTAACAAAGAATTGGATGACTGTTTTGCCGCCCATTGAACTGTTAAAGAAAACACTTTTAGAAGTACAATAAACCAAATAAATATCGTTATTGTTTTAAAAACACCTACTAGTGCATAATCTATGTAGCTAGGTAATTGCGCAACTTTTACAGAAAGTGAAAAACCAATAAATAATAGAGAATAAAAAATAGGTTTATGAAATAATTCCAATATTTTATCATCAAGATCACTAACAGTTTTTCTCACTGCTCTACTTAACAAACTTGTTAGAATTATATCTGCCAACTTTGCAATGATAATAGATGATAATACTATTAGCGCACTTAATAATAAGGGATGATCATTAATGAGAGCAAAATTTTCTTTTATCCAATCCATGCCTATTAAGAATATATTGATGAATAGCATAACATATCCAAGTTTTGAATAAATAAAAAACCCCACAATAACGTGGGGTTTTTTATACTACTTGAACTAAGAAATAAAATTATTTCAATAATATCATTTTTTTACTTTGCATAAAACCATCTGCTTTTATTTGATAAATATATACACCTGCACCAACACGGTTTCCAAAATTATTTGTCGCATCCCATGTAGCTGATTGAAAACCAGCGTCCATATTAATATCTACTAATGTCCTCACTTCTCGTCCCATCATATCATAAATAACCATAGTTACTTTTCCTGCATTAGGTAAATCATACCTTATAGAAGTAGTAGGGTTAAATGGGTTTGGATAATTTTGATGCAATGCGAATTCCATAGGCATATTATTATCATTAACAGATAATGCTCCAGAAATATCAACGCTAAACCAACGACCACCATTTGCTGCATACATCTCATTCCCACTAGCAACTGCTGCCCAAAATGCATTGTGTAATGTACCATTGTTACCATTACCACTAACATCTTGAAGAGGGGTATCTAGATTAGTATTATCTTCTAACGGATCCATTGGCCAGTGTGCAACCATATTTGATTCTTCGGTAATATTGATATCACTATGCGGACCATCTTCATAAAGAGTATTAACACTTTCATGAGAAAGCCCTAAAGAATACATAGAAACATCCGTCATCGATCCACTGAGATATTCTCCATAATAAGGATCCGTTCCAAAATACAAACTTTCATTGGAAGTTGTATTCCCAGCAGATACCATTTCTCCAACATTATCTCCATCCATATACATTGATACAAGACCATTAGATCTGGATAATACTAAATGATATAAACGACGCGCAAGAAACGGTCTATTTGAATACATAACATCATCTCCAACATACGCTATAAGAAAAACCATCCCATCATCCATTCTATTTAGCTGTAATTCATAACGATCTGAACCTACATTATGTTTTACTAATAATTGTTGTGATACTTGTAGCGAATCCCATTGGCCATAATGTTTAAACCATAATGACACCGCAAAATCACCCGTACCAAAATTCAAATTATCGTTATTTTGAACTTCTGCATGACCCTCACCATAGAAGTCCAATGAAGGAAACCATTCTCCATCTGTAGCCGCAACCTGCCACCAAACATTTGCTGTAGTTGCTTGAAATGATGAAAGGACGTCCACTACACCCTGATGGGAAAGATCAAATGAATTTAATGACTCCACATAATTAAGAACAAATCCTGGTGAATACTCACTGCCATCCGGTAAAATTATATTTGGCCAATAATAAATCATATAATCTATATCATTACCTTCAGGATCTGTTGATTCTGACCAGGAAAAGGATGTGCTCTCATTCAGGTTTGATGAATTAATAGATAGCATATATTCATTATCTGGAGATAGCAAATCAAATTCTGTTGGAAACAGGTCTGAGTTTAAAACCCAAATTCCACCTTGTTCTACTTGCCAGTATGGGTTATGTGCATTCAATATTCCATGAACAACATCCACAGGAACATCGCCTTCCGGAGCATCTTCATTTACTTGAAAATCAAGAGTAAACAAAGTACCAAGTTCTGACATATGGACACCATTGGCACCCGCCATGGCAACATACAATACAGAATCCGTGTTATTAAAATCCATGGACCAATCATCAAATGATGGATCAAGAGAAATACCAGTAAAATCTACATGATAATTCTGGAATCCAGCAAATTCAAACTCTGCTGCATTAAGAACCCTCTCTTCTCCTTCTGGATGTACTAAATCTTGAAATCCTTGAGGTGGCGTCCACCACAAATGTATATACGCCCACCCACCATTTTCATAATATTCTAGGACAACTTCATGATAACCCTCTTCTAGAGTAACATCTGCGTAAAAATTTGCTCCACCATAATCATCCCATTGATTAATTAATGTATCCCCATCCACCATTAACCGAACACCATCATCGCTATAAGTTTGGAATTGATAATTACCATCTACAGGTGCAAGCACATCTCCTGTCCAGCGAACTTGAAAATGATCAGCTTCCATACTCGGATCCGGAGAATTTTGTTCCCAATAAAAATCAATAACAGGATCTTCCCGAGTTAAAACAAGCTCTCCGAACTCTGGTGACGAGCCTGGATTCCCTTGATAATATTCACCCGTAAAACTACCTGTTCCTAGCATGTATCCAGTAGCATCAACATTTACAATAACAGAGACATTTTCCCCAGGAGCAGCTTCTTCTTCCGAAACTTCTATATATGCAAATTCTTCTGGAGGAAAATGCTCGTACACAGCGATTTCATAATTACCTTCATCTGACATATAGCCATCAACCACAATATAGTATGTACCGGGAGGTAAATCACACTGAACATATGATTGCAAATTATTATAGTCATCATTTGCCAACACTAATGCTGTATTAGACGAATCATACACACCAAGTGCTGTGTCGTAATTTGAGCCATCTAAGTTCACCACTATATTCATGGACTCTGTTAAGGTCAGCTTATAAACAACATCACTTGCCAGGCCCCAACTTGGACTTGAGTTGGGATCACATAATATATTTGTGTTGTCATCAAATGGTCCATAATCATTTTCATATCCCACTGTTGTGCCGGAGCCATTATAGGGAAATGTGATAGCTACTGCGTCAGCAAAGGTATCTCCGCCTTGCCTTGTTGAACGCGATATAATGTTTCCTCTATCGACTGTGAGCGAACTTTGTTCAATAAGAAGCATTTTTTCTTCATGAGACAGTGGTGTCCAGCTTGGGTCTAAAGGTACTGACCTGTCACCAGACGACCTTTGGGCAAAGGCTAAAGTGCTTATAATAAAACACATGCATAACATTTTGCAAGCCATTAAGCTCCAATTGTTAGTAATTCTAAATCTGTTAAATATTCCGTTTATCATCATAATATTCTCCATTGAAGTTTTTTTATCCAATTCAAGCATCCTCAGATTACTTCAATAGCAACATTTTTTTAGTTTGATGAAAATCGCCTGCTTTAATACTATACAGATACATACCGGCACTTACTTGTGCCCCTCTTTCATTGGTCGCATTCCATAAAATAGTCTTAAAACCAGGCTCTTGATATCCTGACACCAATGTTTTCACCTGATTACCAAGCAAGTTATAGATGGTAATAGTCACATTACTTGCTTCTGGAATATCATACAATATCCTTGTAACGGGATTAAATGGGTTTGGATAATTTTGCTTCAGAGCAAATTCATCTGGTATACCTACACGATCATCTGTACTAAGCGATCTGGAAAGAGTTGCTTTAGAGGCCAACTTAATTACTGGCAATTCGTTCACGCGCAGATCCATTAAACTAATTTCTGTTTCATCCATTGGAACTTCATCATTGACAACAAATTGAAGCTTAGCTACCAATCCATTTTCTGCAATAGCTGATGCACCAGCTAATGCGAACTTGATGATTCCATTACTTTCTATTACTAACTCTTTCATAAAATTATTAAATGGTTGTGCCCATATCACATCCTGATAGATTATATCTGCAGGATTGTATTCAACCATTCCCTCAATAGAATACACATTGGAGGCTTGATTAAAGTGAATTGGCACTTCCATAATATGCCCTGGTGCAAATGTTTGATCATGAATACCAAAGTCTCCAGTTGCAAGTAAATGACCTCCATCAGAAGTATCATGAGGTAATTCATCAATCAAATGCACAACATACTGTAGTATCACAGATGCATCAAGAGCCGTGAGATCTCCATCGCCAGACACATTACCAGAAAGCTCTTGTAACGCATCTAGTTCGATAAAACCAACAGCATCCTGTAAAATTAATCCTGCATCATATGCTTGCACTGATGCATTAAAATCTACATCTCCAAATAACGTATCAACTGATACAACATTTGATTTTAATTCTGTTGCACTCGATCCATATACATCCAAACAGGATAACGAGACTGAATAATTTCCTGGCTTCAAATATGCATGAACAGGATTTGCATCATGGCTCATTGCACCATCACCAAAGTCCCAATCATATTCAAATATATTTTCACCAGTTGTTGTACTAGTAAATGATACTTCTAAAGGATATGCTCCAGAATCAGCTGATAACGTAAAATTTACAACCAGTGGCTGAATAACCGTAACGCTACCATTATCAGAATTATATCCAAACCCACCATCATTAAATACAGCGCTAGAAACATTAATAGGAACAACAGCTCCTGAAGCAGTATCTGGAGAAGCTAACTTCAACCATAACAAGGTTCCTCTTCCACTCACTGGATTCGCACCAGCTGCTGCAATAAATAAGGAGGTTTCTGCAGCATTCGTTGCAAGAGACCATCCCGCGGCACCGGCCAACCCTTGACCTGTTTCAATGCTAACAACATTCAAATGATCTTGGAATCCTGTTAGACTTAATTCTGCTGAAATAATGCTTGTATCCAAAGGAACCACTACATCTACAGCCACCAATACTGTATCGCCTATAGCTACATATGTATCTTGCACATGCACTTTAACAGGGCGAATCATAGGACTGGAAAGCCAGCTTGCATAATTGACTTCCGATCTAGAACCCGAGTCCCAATTATCATAAATCTTGGAGATATTTGCACGAGTTCCCAACGAATCCATCTCCGCAGTGACTAGTTGTCCCCAATAGTTACTGGTCATATCAATCTGATCACTACTACCTCCATTTGCTTCAACCTTGACGTAGTAAAAATTACTATAATTATTGTGATCGGAATTAGTATCTATAAAGTTGTTATTATTAAATATCACACTACCATTGGTGTAATCGTAATCACCAATGTTTATTATTCCATCATAATAATAGTCTTGATTATTATTCACAAAATTAGATAGTTCTACCTTTACTTGCGATCCAGATTGATTATTACGAATTCTCATGGCTTCTTCTTCATTATCTTTAATATCTAAATTCTTGAAATGCATTATAGAATAATTATTATACTCAACACGCATAGCATCATACAAAGCACCATATAATTGCACATCGCTAACATGAAGGTTCATATAATTATTATAAGTTATGTCCATTCCAGAATAAACAGGTCCAGGAGCTTTAAAATGATGAATATGTACATTAACGGAATCATTTGATTGCCCTCTCATATAATTGATTCGTAATGCATTTGTATTCGTTCCAGTAACTAGTACGTGATTGACAGAAACATCTCCATAACGATCTCGTATTTCCAAAGCACCACTACTCCAAATCGGATTTCCTCCATTAGCTATATGAACATAGGAAAGAGTTGAGAAAGTATTTATCCCTTGGTTATATGCACTGTTATCATACTCAATAGAGAGGCCTCTCCAGTAGCCATTCCTATCATTTATACCACGAAAGACAATTGAATCTTGTTCTGTCCCTACGGCATGTAATTTTCCGCGTACGTAAAATCTTGATTGACTGGACATGATGAACTCCACACCTGGATGAATGTGTAAACTATCATAGTCATTTATATATATGTCTCCTGTAACAACATACGGAGAATTTTCAGCAGTAAGAGCACCCATCTGACTACCATACAAACCTCGATAGCCTACAGAAAGATCAACAGACTCTGAGGATCCCCAATCATTCACTGGATCTACATAGGTCATGGTAACAATATCTTGACTAGAAAGATTAAGAACACCATCTGTTCTCATCAATGGCACATTCTCTGCCTCCTCTTCATAACGAATGAGAGCTGCATCAAAATTTTCTTTGTCAATATCGGCTTTGGCGCGATCCAAAACTTGCTCTTCATCCCATAAAGGATTTTCAATACGAATTTGTTCTGCTCTATTTTGCACCTGATCCGTGAACTCTTCTTGCGTACCTTCAAACACGCGGAATGTTCCATGGCTTAAGGCAACAGATCCCAAAAATACGCCGGAATTACCTTCTTCATGTAAGGTAACCATTCCCAAGCTATCACTAGAGCTTTCAACCAACACCTGCATGGTGTCTCCTCCAGCTACACCTCCATCTGCATCGATTACGCGCAAGTGAAGTGTGTCCAAGTTTGTTCCTATACGTTCTATTAAATTTCCATCGTTATCAAGAAAGTTTAATTCAGCAGTGTTCCCAGTAGTAACCGTAGCTCCAACAAAATCAGCATAATTAACTTCTGGATATTGAGGTTCATCATACCAATCCTGGAAAAAATCGTGATTTCTAGGATTCGATCCTGCATTCAAGGAGTCCGTAGCTTCGGCACCCCAATAATTTCCTCGAAAATCAACAGGCCATCCACTACCTTCATCATCCCAACCATATCCATATACAGATACAAGATCATAATTATTCAACCCATTAATTGTATCACGAATCGTATTATGATTGAAGTGAAGTTGAACATTTGGATCCGAATAACTATTATAGGAGAGATCAATTTCATTATATTGATTATTTTCAATAGTAGAGTTCGTTAAGTTGAATTCCGTTGGATAATATTGAGAACCCATATAAAACCCATATCGATTTGAATGGATATGTACGCTATCAATATCTATGTCCATATAATTATTATAATACATTTCAAATCCTCGTCCATCATCATGATGATGAACATTTAGATTGCTTAATTCTATTGAGCCCCATTCCTGTTCATTATTATCATTATTATTATTGTATGTGTTATAAGTATTATATGCTAAAAATACGGCATTACCTCCACCGCCAGATATATCACCATGAGAAACATGAATTGCTTCGCCGTTATCTCTATCACGGAATTCTAATCCCGAATCATCCCATGAACCTGTACCGGCATTTTTTATAGAAAAGTAGCTCAATGTAATACTTTTTGCATTGTAAGAATAGGTCATATGTAACCCGCCCCATTGCTCATTGGCATTAAAAGGAACAAAGTGAATGCTATCTCTAAGAGCACCTACCGCATGAAAGTATCCTTTAACTTCCATTTCATGCATTCCAAAAAATTGCAGTGTGACACCTGCTTCGATAGTTAAACTATCGCCTTCTGGAACAAAAACATCACCCGTTATAACATAGGGAGAGTTTGCAGCTGTCAATACACCAGAAATTTCACCAGAGACACCTCCATAAACAGCCTTTGTTACACTTGTATCTGCGGAGCCCCAATCACCAGCAGCATCCGTATACGTAGTAGTAATGACTGCAGCACCAGCTACATCTAACGAACCATCATCTCGACTATTATTTGATTGTGGATTATTATATCGCTCCACCGCAGCTTGAAAATACAGCTCATGAACGGTAGTTCTTGCCCGAGACTCCACTTCTTCTGCCGTCCAATAAGGGAATTCTTGGGAAACATTTTCCATTTCCACAGCAACATCTAGAAGAAATTGTTCTTCATCTTCAATAATTCGAAAGGTGGTTTCGTTCAAATTAAGTGTCCCTGAAAAACGTCCATCACTATTTGCTGATTCCGTTAATGTAACAACTTCATCATCTGCATCCACAGAAGATGTTACTGTAACAGATGCAGAACCAGTACCAGCGAGATCTGGATCCAATAAATGCAGACTTAGCTGCGTGGTTCCTATTGGCACATCGGGACCAAAATCAACTCCAGATGAATTACGCATTGTTATTTCACCGGTAAATCCAGTATTGGAAGTATTTGCGCCAACGAATGAAGCATAATTAACTAGTGGATAGTTACTACTTTCATAATAGTCGCGTATTTCATCCAGGTCTTGTGGATTCGTGCCAGAATTCATTAGAGCAGTAACGGTAGATCCCCAATTATTTTGTCTAAAATCAAGAACATTACTTAGATCGTCATTATTTTCACAGCAATCATATGCATATACTGCATAATAGCTATCATTAGCCATGTCATCTTCTATTTTACTATTGCGCAGACTAAAATTTTGAGGTTGATATAAATAGCTAACCTCTACTTGATGATATTGATTAGAATGAAAATCTCCATTCCTGATTTTTAATTTTGAACCACTTTCAAGTCTATAAACATATAAACCTTTTTGATTATTGCTCACGGAGCGAAGCGAGTCAATTGAAATCATCGTTTTATTATAATTATAACTTATATATACTCCACTTTGATTATTATCATGAACATTCAAAGAATTAATTTTGATTTCTGCTTCATAGTTGTTATCAATACGCAGTCCATCCTGTTGATGGCTATGAATATGGAGGTTACTTAAATGGACGTACGGCTTGGTACCTGCTAGTCCATTATTGGTATCCCTTTGATTATTATAAACAGATACACCTCTTTCTGATGAATTATGAATCAACCCATGGCTAATCATTGTACTGTCAACACCAGACATATCGGAACTTTTAGCATACACAACTACAGCACCTTGTGGCCAGTTGCCATTTCCGCCATAGGAAGTACGAAAATAAGATAATTCTACTTTGCTAGTATACGACGAAGAACTATGATAAAACTTTATTCCTCCCCACTGACCATTACTGGTTGAGTTCGCATCATACGGTTCAAAAATAATTGAATCCGTTTCTGTCCCATTTGCAAAGAAAGAACCCTCGACACGAATCATATAGTTCCCTTGGAACTTAACTATTGCTCCTGCGCCAATGTTTAAAGTATCTCCATGATTTACTAGCACATCACCTGTAACTACATAAGTAGTATCTCCAGCCCAGGTTCCACTATAGTATCCACTTGGTACAGTAATTTGACCAAATAATAGGGTAGAAAATATAAGGTTAGTAATGAGAAAGATGTTTCCTATAGCATGTCGCATATATAACTCCTTGCGTTACATTAATAATAAAATTTTTCAGATGAATTCGATTGGATTATTTAGTAAAGAATCCCCGGCAACCAAACAACCCGAATTCAAAATCCTCGAATGAAGGTAGAAAAAGTGATTTAAGAAATCAAACTATAAAATTAATATTTACTGTTTGTTGATATAGGTCACATTGATTAGTTACTAGGCGGTACCGTAAAAAAGAAACCCTCCTTGAGAAAAGGAAGGCTTCGTGTCGGGGTGAGAGGATTCGAACCTCCGACCCCCTGCTCCCAAAGCAGGTGCGCTAACCGGGCTGCGCTACACCCCGAATATTATTTTAAAACCCGGCGAAATTATGAGAATTAATACCATTATCCAAATCATTCAATTTCCGTATCAAAAAAATTTCCTGATCCACTTACCGGATTTTCTCTCGCAATAAAGTTGCCTGGTAACGATACGGAATAGTTGGTCCAATCTTCACTTGTATCTGCCCGTGCATCGGCTACATAATAATCTGTTGAAACAAATTGCGCTCCAGTTGATAAAGCAAGATCACGAGGACCTGTGTCTCCTGATCTTGCTTCTTTTGTATCTGCATCTGCTCTGGTACGCACTATATATCCCTGCGATACAAAATCGGCTATACTTTCTGATGGAGTATTCAATTTTAAAAAGGCTGCTTCTGGTGTACCTGGATCTGATGCTGTAAACAACACTCTTCCTGAAAGCGCAGGATGTCCATCTACATACGCATCGCGAGTTGCTCCACCATTATCTAGGCCAAAATATATTTTTCCTCTTGACTGACCAATCGTTGGCCAACCACCATTCAAGATAACCGATTCTAATGATTCATTATCACCTCGAATATCATCTGGGGTTATGACTTTATCTAAATTTTCACCAAACACAGATCGAATATCTGCATCAATGGCATCCAAAGCTGTATTATCAAATGGTGCTGGTTGAGTAAAGCCGCTTAGGGATGGATATAAATTGGAGAGACTTTCTTCTTTTGCTTCAATCAAAATAAATATAGGAATATGATTAGGGTATTGATTGGACCAGTCTTTTATCGCTTGAAGAGCATCAATAAATGTATAATAATGCGTTCGATAATCAATATCCGGAAAATGTAACACCTTTAATCCGGGATCTAATAATTCTTCAATTCCGGAAGCAACTGGCATCCCAATCCAAAAGTTTCCTCGCTGATAATAAAATAACCCGCCTTCCGGATCATGATATATGTCAATTTCTATCTGGCGAATTCCATATTGACTAAATTGGATATCCAATGGTGGATGCCCATAATCTAAATCAAGAGAAAATTCTGGCTGAAAACTTGCGATTAGCCCATGCATTTCAGCCGTTGCATTAATACGGTAACTATTATGACTTCCTATAACTTGGATTTGATTTAATTTAAGATCATCGACTGTTATAGAATCTTCCATATCCTCATCGCAACCAAAAAATAATAGAGATACGCATATATATATATATGTACTAATCTTTTGCATCTTCAAAATTTACAAATGATATGATTATAGGTAACTATAACTATTCAATTCATTTTAGCCATAGTTATTAATTAATTATATTCAATGAATATATAAATGGATCTACAACTAAAAGATAAAACAGCTCTTATCACTGGTTCCACCGCAGGTATTGGCTATGGAATTGCCCGTCAACTTCTAAAAGAAGGCGCACATGTCATAATTAATGGGCGTACAGAAGAAAGAATCAATAGCGCGATAAATCAACTTCAAAACTCTATTCCAGAATGTAATGTTACCGGATGCGTTGCTGATTTTTCAAACAAACAACAAATTGATCAACTCATTTCTGCACATGACTCCGTAGATATATTGATAAATAATGTTGGTATTTTTGCTCCGAAACCTTTTGAAGAGATAACAGATGATGAGTGGTTTCATTTCTTTGAAGTGAACGTGTTAAGTGGGGTCCGTTTATCTCGTCATTATCTACCCAAGATGATCAATAAAGATTGGGGAAGAATAATTTTTATATCGAGCGAATCAGGTGTTCAAATACCTTCTGAAATGATACATTACGGAACAACAAAAACCGCACAACTTGGAGTTGCAAGAGGACTTGCACAACAAACTTCTGGAACAAATGTTACCGTTAATTCAGTTATCCCAGGATCAACAATGTCTGAAGGTGCAGAAAAATATATTACTGATTTAGCAAAAGAAAAGGGCAAAACAACCGACGAAATTGAAAGGGAATTTTTTGAGACAGTACGACCGACATGTCTGATAAAGCGATTTGCCACTATTGAGGAAGTGGCAACATTTGTTACATATCTTGTAAGCCCTCTTGCTGCAGCAAATAATGGTGCTGCCCTTCGGGTTGATGGTGGAACCATACCCACAATTTTATGATACTGTCTGTACAATGAATCAAGTAAGTACAGTTATTTTTGATTTAGGTGGTGTCCTTATCGATTGGAATCCATCGTATTTATATAAAAAAATATTCGCTCATGAAAAAGATATGCGTTTTTTTCTTGATAATATATGCACAAAGAAATGGAATGAAAATCAAGATGCAGGTTATCCATTAGCACAAGCAACAAATGATTTGATAAAAGAATATCCACAATATCAAGATGAAATAAATGCCTATTATACTCGATGGAAAGAAATGTTTGGCGATTACAATGCGCATTCGGTATCAATTCTTGAAAAACTACACCTACAAAAAAAGCAGCGATTGCTAGCCCTAACAAATTGGTCTGCTGAAACATTCCATCCTGTAAAAGCTTCATATCCATTTCTTAATTATTTTGAAGGGATTGTAGTGTCAGGGGATGAAAAAATAAAAAAACCTGATTACAAGATTTACCAAATATTACTAAATCGATACAATGTAAATGCAAAGGAATCAGTTTTTATTGATGATGCATTGGAAAATATAGAAGCGGCCGATGATTTAGGTTTCCAAACAATCCATTTTGTATCCGCCTCGCAGATGGAGACAGAGCTAAAAAATATCGAGGTACTATAAAATCAAATTTTTGGGTGAGCGATGGGACTTGAACCCACGGCCTCCTGGGCCACAACCAGGTGCTCTAACCAGCTGAGCTACGCCCACCATATGGCCTATTTCGCAATTGAAAAGGCAGGCAAAATTACCGGCTTTCCTTATGTAAGACAACATGTAAAGTCATTTAAAGGACTCATTTTATATTATAGTAATACTAAGTAATTTTTTCCATGCTACTAATATCCCGTTATATCATTAAAGAACTCATCTTACCATTTATTTATTCTTTAATGATTATAGCACTAATGTTATTTATTAATTTTTTTCTTCGAGCTATTGATCGTTTCTTGGGTAAAGGACTTAGTGCCTTGACAATATTTGAATACTTATTTCTTAATCTTGCATGGATCATCGCTTTGGCGGTACCCATGGCAGTATTAATTGCTACATTAATGGCTTTTGGAAGAATGTCTGAAGATAATGAAATTAATGCAATGCGAGCTTCTGGTATCAGCTTTACATCAATATTAAAACCTGCCTTGATTTTTGGAGTTATCATTTGTCTAACTCTTACATATTTTAATAATTATATACTGCCGGAAATGAATTTTTATGCCCGATTACTTCAGGGTGATATTCATAAAAAAAGACCTGGTTTGGAAATTGAACCGGGTCATTTCATTAATACCATACCGGACTATAGCATGATTATTAGAAAAGATAATAATGGAATGATGGAAGACGTGCGAATCTTTAGCAAAGAGAATCAAGAAATACAAACCAGCATCTACTCGTTGACAGGTGAATTAGAAATGTTAGATGATGCAATTGTGTTAATGTTATATGATGGTGAGATACATGAACTAGACTTAAATGATTATAAGAGTTACCGTAGGATAAATTTTAAACAGCATAAAATTATCATACCAGCTGATGATATGATGCTTGCAAGAAGAGATACCTCTAATCGCTCTGATCGGGAAATGACTGTTCCAATGATGCTTAATAAAAAAGCAAACTATAATAAAAGATCTGAAAGAGTACAAACACGCATAGGAAGAGCATTTAATAAAGTGATCGGTGATAGCATCGTTCCAATTTCTATGGATGACGCCTTGCTTCAAATGGATAATTATCGCGCAGAGATGTTAAATAAAGACCTTACTCCTGTAGAACAGAGAAGACAAGAAAGGAAATTGAAGAGTCTTGAAAGACAAATGAATAATGAATACCGCTTAATTCAGAACTATCAAAAAAGTCAAAATAAATATGCAGTAGAAATTCATAAGAAATTTTCTTTACCAATCGCATGTATTTTATTTGTTCTTGTTGGAGCTCCCTTAGGAACATTGACAAGAAAAGGTGGATTTATCGTTGCTATTAGTATGGGATTTGGGTTCTTTTTAATCTATTATATTTTTCTTATAGGCGGCGAAGAACTTGCAGATCGAAATCGAGTCTCTCCATTTATTGGAATGTGGGCTCCTAATTTTCTATTACTTATTACTGGAATATATTTAACACTTAATACTGTTCGTGGTCGAGCTTCAATACGATTCAGTTGGCCTTGGAAAAAGAAGTCTATGGAACATAACAATGATTCCTAATGACATTATCCGTATAAAAAAGAATAATCGAGAAATACCTGCTTCTGATTTAAAACAATTTATTTGGGAATATTCTCATCAACAAATACCTGATAAGGATATGACAAAGTTATTAAAGGCTATATTTAAAAATGGAATGACAAGAGAGGAAATATTTGCTTTAACTGAAAGCATGATTGACTCTGGAGAAAAAATGGATTTTACATTTTTAAGTAATTACGTTGCAGATAAACATAGTACTGGAGGTGTTGGAGATAAGGTCTCAATTATTTTAGGTCCATTAATGGCCGCAGCTGGATTAGCAATACCTATGATTAGTGGACGAAGCTTAGGCCATACAGGCGGCACTTTAGATAAACTAGAAACTATTCCTGGTTACAGAACAAATATTAGTCTTGATGAATTTAGAAGAAATGTAAATGATGTTGGAATTTCAATGATTGGACAAACGGAAGAAATATGTCCTGCAGATAAAAAAATGTATGCTTTGCGTGATGTAACAGGAACAGTTGCATCAATTCCATTAATCTGTGGATCAATAATGAGCAAAAAGATTGCTGAAGGTATTGAAGGGCTAGTAATGGATATAAAAATAGGTAATGGTGCATTTATGAATACCATTCAGGAAGGAAAAGAATTAGCAGCATTGATTCAAGATATTGCAGAGAATTTTAATGTTAAATCTGATATTGTATTTACAAGCATGGATCAACCTTTAGGACAGTATGCTGGTCTATGGTGTGAGGTAAAAGAAGCTATAGACTGTTTGCGAAATGAAGGAAGCAAGGATACAATGAAGGTAACATTTGCATTGGGAGCAAAATTGTTATTACAAGCTCAAATTGCAAGTGATGAGAATGAAGCATTGAGTCTTCAACAACGTTTGATTGAGTCTGGACGCGCATTAGAAAAATTATTAGAGATGGTTGTAATTCATGATGGCAGTTTATCAGATATAGCTTCTTTACATACACTCCATTTACCAAAAGAAGAAACTGTATTATCAGCAGAAAGATCTGGTTATATAACAAACATGAATACTTTACTTATTGGGCTTGCTCATTGTGAACTTGGATGCGGAAGAAAGAAATTATCTGATATATTGGATCCTACCGCTGGTATAGAATTTTATCATAAGATTGGAGATGAAGTATCAGAGGGAGAACCATTAATGAGATTATTTAATACAGAAAAAGATAAATTAGATGCAGCTTTACATAAGCTTAAAAATTCAGTAACAATTGATGAAAACAAAGTAAAGCATCATCTAATTCTAGATGACAAAAATACTAACTAACGTCGATGTATTTTGCACAACCTGGATGGATTTGTGCCTAGAATGAATAATTCTTTTTCTATTGGGCACAATGATGTTGGCTTTTCTTTTGATACTTGACATATAGAAAATGTCTTTACTTTTGAAGGTTGTTCAAATTCTTCTTTAGGATAATAAAGTGAATCATGAGCTGTTTTCATAAATCGTGCCCAAGAAGGGAGTGCGGCACGAGAACCATCTGCTCCTTTACCAAGGCTAACTTGTGGATCATCAATTCCAAACCATGCTCCTGCTGCTATTTGGGATGAAAAACCAACAAACCATGCATCAGTCCATCCTTGCGTTGTACCAGTTTTTCCAGCTGCTGGATGATAAAAATTATATTTCCATCTTGCACTCCCACCGGTTCCTCGATCAATAACAGTCTGTAGCATGTTGGTTACCATAAATGCAGTTTCTTCACTAAGTATTTCTTCTTGTTTTGGATAATATTCAATCAATGTATTTCCATAACGATCTTCTATCTTTGTAATGCCAAAGGGCGTAGAATACACACCTTTATTAGCGAATACTGAATAAGCAGCTACCATTTCTATTGGGTACACTTCTGACGTGCCAAGAGCAATAGCATCAACAGCGCGAATATTTGTTGATATCCCTAAATTTTTTGCAGTAAGCGCTACCTCTCTAGCAGGAACAACTTCTTGAACCATTCGTACAGAAACAAGATTTAGTGATCGCCTCAACCCTTCTCTAATTGTTGTTAACCCTCCAGTGCTTTCATCGTAGTTTCTTGGATTCCAATTTTCCCAACTTCCTTCCGGTGTTGGTACTTTAAGCACTACGGGTTGATTTAATAGTTGCTTTGATACTGGAACACCATTATCTATAGCTGTTGTATACACAAAAGGTTTGAAAACGCTACCTGGTTGTCTTTTTGCTTGGGTCGCTCTATTAAATTGATCATTATAATCTGGTCGTCCTCCTACCATTGCAAGTATAGCTCCAGTTTTTATATCCAAGGCTACAAAAGCACATTGTACAAGTAACTTATCCCTCAAGTCTTCATACAATGGCAATTCACCCTCCATCATTAAGCGAACTGTATCCTCATTAAATATCCCTAAATAGGCTAGATTTTCAAATTCCTCTTTATCATTAAATAATCGTTTGTTTAGCCTATTTTGGTTGGGGATGATCGATTGCATTATTGCATCTTCGGCAAATTCTTGGAGTCTTGAATCAAGAGTTGTAAATATTTTTAATCCATCACGATATATATTTATACCTAGCCGCTCATCTTCTGTTTCCAGTACTCTGCGAACATACTCTGTGAAATATGGAGCGACTCCTCTAAATTGATATTTCTGTATATTATCTATATCCGTAGAACGCGCTTCTACATAAACAGCATCTGATATATATTTTTGTTCACGCATTAATCGAAGGACCGTATTTCTTCGTGCAAATGCCTTATCTGGATGCCGAATTGGGGAATATCTTGCAGGAGCAGGTAATAATCCAACAAGCAATGCGCACTCATCTATATTAAGATCACTTACATCTTTAGCATAAAATCTCTTTGCGGCAGCCTGGACGCCATAGGTTCCGTGACCAAAGTGAACACTATTCAAATACATCTCAAGGATTTCATCTTTCGTGTATGTTTTTTCAATCTGAATTGCCGTTATCATTTCTTTAATTTTACGTGTAACGGTCTTTCTGAAACCTATTGTATCATATAAGTTTCTGGCTAATTGTTGTGTTAAAGTGCTAAAACCCTGACGATAACTAAGTGATAACACATTCGTTATAATTGCTCTGGCAACACTTCTTAATGATATGCCCCAATGATCCCTAAACCTTCTATCTTCTGATGCCATTACTGCATCATGCATATGTTTTGGAATAACATCTAATTCAACAAAAACTCTTTTTTCTACAAACAATTCATGGATAATCTCTCCATCTGAAGAATAAATTCTGGTAACAAGATCTGGATCAAAATTTTCTAATTGTTCAATGGAAGGTAAATCTTGAGATAAATAAAGAATATAGACAATTAATGCAATCGCTCCAATTAGCACAATCCAGAATGATCGTATGATTGGGATAGTCCAGAGGTTATCATTTGACTTATTGGCCATAATGAAATTTACATTTATTTATTATTAATATTTATAATGAGTAATGAGAACAGCTTCCCATTATTATATGTGAAGCAATCTATTTATTCGCCTTTCTTGGACTAATCATCTTTCCTGGTATCACAATTTTATCAAACTCTTCTCCAGACATATACCCTAACTCCTGTATTGCATCACGTAAGGAAAGATTATCAGAATATGCTTTTTTAGCAACTTTTGCTGCTTTATCATAACCAATATGAGGGTTTAACGCAGTAACTAGCATTAGTGAATTAAATAAATTTTCACTTATCCTCTTTTCATTTGGCTTAATACCATCAACGGCATTAATCAAAAAAGATTCGCAAGCATCCGATAATAATCTAATTGATTGTAAAATATTGTATCCAATAACAGGCCTAAAAACATTCAACTCAAAGTTACCGCTAGCACCTGCAAATGAAATTGTGGTATCATTACCCATTACTTGAGTACATACCATTGTCATTGCCTCGCATTGTGTGGGATTTACCTTCCCAGGCATTATAGAGGAACCAGGTTCATTAGCTGGTAAAATTAATTCTCCTAAACCAGATCTAGGTCCGCTTCCAAGCCATCGAATATCATTAGATATTTTAAATAGTGAAACCGCTATCGTTTTTAAAGCTCCAGAAAGTTCAACTATTGAGTCCTGACCGCCTAATGCTTCGAATTTGTTTTCAGCTGTACAAAATGGTAATTTTGTTAGATCTGCAATTTCTTTTGCAGTCTTCTCTCCAAATCCCTCAATAGTATTAATTCCAGTTCCTACCGCTGTACCGCCCATTGCTAAACTATAACAACTTTCAATTGCATTTCTAATTCGTTTACATCCATAATCAATTGCCGTTACATATCCTGAAAATTCTTGTCCAAGACTTAGAGGCGTTGCATCCTGTAAATGCGTTCTTCCCAACTTAATAATCTTAGAAAAAGCTTTTGCTTTAGTATTGAGACCATCTCTTAATGCTTCAAGCTTTGGGAGTAAATTATGTACAACAGACTCTACAGCTGATATATTTATAGCTGTTGGAAACGTATCATTTGTTGATTGGCCCATATTAACATGATCATTAGGATGGATAGGATCTTTGCTTCCCAGTTTTCCATCTAAAATTTCAATTGCACGGTTTGCAATAACTTCATTGACATTCATGTTTGTCTGTGTTCCAGACCCTGTTTGCCAAACTACTAATGGAAAATGATCATCTAACTTTCCAGAAATTACTTCATCCACAGCAGCAGATATTGCTTTAGAGATCTTTTTGTCAATTAAACCTGCAGAAGTATTTACTTCAAGAGCAGCTTTTTTAACAATACCATATGCTCTTATAAATTCTCTAGGAAAATTTTCGCTCCCTATTTTAAAATTATTAAGGGATCGTTGAGTTTGGGCTCCATAATAGCGATTATTTGGCACTTTGACGGATCCCATACTATCCTTTTCCGTGCGATAATCCATAGTAGGAAGCTAATAAATAAAAATTATTCTACCACCCAGTTATCTGCGCCATCTAATAATGCTTGAATATCGCCTTTTCCTTTATTTTTTATAGCAAATTCAATCTGTTTATCAAGCATAACTTCATAAATAGGTTCATCCACGCAATAAAAAACGCCGATTGGATTTGGAAAATCATCTTGATATGTAAAATGGCTTAACATCATGGCAATTGTCCAATCAGTTTCATCATGTACTAACAAATCATCTCTACTCCATTTATCACCTAATTCAACAACTTTTGGGCTATTGCCATCCACTATAATTCCCTTATTCATTTCAGCGCCAAATAAAAGGGGTTTCTTATTTTCTAACCATAATACCGTATCTGATTTAGTCTCTCTATCAGTCATTGATGCAAATGCTCCATCATTAAAAATATTACAATTTTGATATATCTCTATGTAAGAACTCCCTTTATGGCTATGAGCCCTTTGTATCATAGATTGTAAATGTGCGGTTTCGCGATCAATCGCTCTAGCTACAAAACTTGCGTGAGAACCCAATGCAAGAGCTAAAGGATTAAACGGACGATCTAATGAGCCTAAAGGCGTTGATTTAGTAATCTTTCCCAGCTCTGATGTTGGTGAATATTGACCTTTTGTTAAACCATAAATTCTATTATTAAATAACATGACATTGATATCTAAATTTCTTCTAAGAAGATGAATTGTATGATTTCCACCAATAGAAAGAGCGTCCCCATCTCCAGTAATAACCCAAACTGAAAGATCAGGATTAGCCAATTTAACTCCAGATGCTATTGCAGGTGCTCTGCCATGAATGGTATGAAAGCCATAGGTATTCATATAATATGGAAATCTACTAGAGCATCCAATCCCAGAAATAAAAACAAATTTTTCTCTATCAATTCCTAAATCAGGAAATACTTTCTGTGTTTGTGCTAAAATTGCATAATCACCACACCCCGGGCACCAACGAACAGCCTGATCTGATACAAAATCTCTACGATCTAATTTTGAAGTTTTAACTTTAGCTTCTGACATAATTTTAACCCTTAAGTTCTTTTACTTTATCGACAATATCACTTGCTTTAAAAGGTCGGCCTTTTACAAGATTTAAACCAACAGCATCAACAAGATAATCTGCTCGGATTAATTTAGATAGTTGACCCATATTTAATTCTGGAATTACAATATTTTTAAATCGTATTAAAATTTCTCCTAGATCTTTCGGTAATGGATTTATCCATCGTAAATGAACATGACTTACCTTTTTTCCATCATTTTGCAATCGTTCAGTAGCAGAACGACATGATCCATATGTGCCTCCCCAACTAAGAATCAATGTATCTCCACTTTTTTTACCTAACACTTCTGTTTTAGGTATATCATTAACTATTTTCTGTACTTTCTGTTCTCTTAATTCTGTCATTTTATGATGGTTTTCAGGGTCATAAGATACATTCCCCGTCTGATCTTCTTTTTCAAGACCACCAATTCGATGTTCCAATCCAACAGTGCCAGGTATTGCCCAGGGTCTGGCAAGAGTCTTCTTATCACGCGCATAAGGAAGAAATGGTAAATCATCATTTTGTTCAGCAAAATTAGGGTCGATACTAGGTAAATCATCAAAATTAGGTATAGACCATGGTTCAGATCCATTTGCTAAATATCCATCAGTAAGTAAAAATACAGGTGTTCTATATTTTATCGCAACCTGACATGCTTCAAAGGCAGCATAAAAACAATCTCCTGGTGTTTGTGCGGCAATTACTGGAACAGGGGCTTCGCCATTACGTCCATATAATGCTTGAAAAAGATCGGATTGTTCAGTCTTTGTTGGTAACCCTGTACTAGGGCCGCCTCTTTGAACATTAACAATAACTAAAGGTAATTCAGCTATAACTGCAAGACCGATCGCTTCTGCTTTTAAAGCAATGCCAGGACCAGAAGATGCAGTTACTGCAAGGTTTCCTGCAAATGAACTGCCAATTGCAGAAGTTATACCTGCAATTTCATCCTCAGCCTGAAATGTTTTAACTCCAAAATGTCGAAACGAAGCAAGGGTGTGGAGAATATCACTTGCTGGGGTAATTGGATATCCACCATAAAATAAAGGAATATTTGCTTTGATTGATCCTGCAAGCAAACCAACGCTTGCAGCATAGTTGCCATTGATATTTCTGTACTTCCCTTCAGGAAGCGGAGCTTTATCAACATTATACCGTGCTGAAAAAATTTCTACTGTTTCGCCATAATTATATCCCGCATTTAGTGACTTAATATTTGAATCAACTAACTCAGGTCTCTTTGCAAACTTTTTTCCAAGCCACTTTATTGTAGGTTCCAAAGGTCGATTGTAAATCCAATATAAAAGACCAAGTGCAAACATGTTTTTAGTACGATCAACTGTCTTAGGAGATATATCCATACCCTCACATGCTTTGGCAACCAAAGTACTCATTTGAATAGAGTACAGTTCATAGCTTTCGACAGTTCCATCTTCTAGTGGGTTTGATTCATATCCAGCGAGCTTTAAATTTTTTGGACTAAAAGCATTTTCATTAACAATAATTATTCCACCCGGTAATAATTCTGATAAATGCACTTTTAAAGCTGCAGGATTCATTGCAACAAGAACATCAGGAGTATCTCCCGGAGTATGGATATCTTTTGAACTAAAGTGTAATTGAAAAGCACTAACTCCTGCTAAAGAACCTGCTGGAGCTCTAATCTCAGCAGGATAATCAGGAAGGGTACTTAAATCATTGCCCACAATTGCAGTTGTTTCAGTAAAGCGTGTACCAGTTAACTGCATACCATCTCCAGAATCTCCAGCAAATCGTATTACTACTTTATCTAAATTTTTTGTCTTAATACTCAATATTATATATGTAGTGGGATTTTTTTATTTATTAGTTAAATATGATTTAATGACACCATTAAACAAAAGGTGCAACAAAACTAACTTTGAAAATTTTCATAATCATCAGATCAAAATTTAGCATCACTTTTTTATTACAAACAATAAAATCACTAGAAAGATATTATTTATTTTATTTTTTATTATTTCTGCATTGTTGCACTTCTATTTATTAGAACGTAATATTTACCATTATGGTCAATAAGCGAGATTCAAATGATCCACGTCAATTATCATTATTTGGGGAACTTCCTAGCTCTTCTGATCCTTCAATAGCAACCTTTCCAGAATTCGATCAAGCATTAAATAATCTTATTAAATTAAGCGATCTTGGAGCATTTATTGAGATTAATATTCAAGGTTTTGAAAAAGGTTATACGTTAAATCTATCAGAGTCCATTATCCCAAAAGATTTTTTAAAAATACCTAAAAACTACTCTCCTATAACCGTACAACTCTTTTCTCATGATTTACGCAACGATCTTAAGAAACTTACATATGAAATAAAGGCTTTCTTTACACCTAGAAATTCATTTAAAACACCATTTGGTTATTTCCTTTTTCGGTCAGATTTCAGCAATTGGAAGCTTTTTCTATTATCAAAAAAAGAAGAAATAAATGAATTTCTTAATAAAGAATTAAGTGGTGGTGTATATGGAAAATATTTTTTAGAACATTTTACACGGGGATATGAATTTATTGAATCGTTATCTGATATTACTGCACCATGGGAGTTTAGAAAAAAATTATTGTTAAAAGATATTCAGGAATCTCGTAAACAGATGAAATTAAATAATACTACTCTATCATCTTTAAAACACACTGAATTAGATTTTCCATTTTCTTTAATGGTTTTTAAAACAATGCATATCCCCATAGTTCTACATCAATACCAATCTCAACTACAAATCCATTCTAGATTCAAAACCATTCATCTAGAATATTTAATTGATAGAGATATAAATACTATTGAAGACATAAGAAAATTAGCAGATAGCTTATAACTTCATTTAAATATTTTAATTAAACAAATTTTATGAAAACAAAAGAACAAATTAGATTAAGTACTTTATCGCATGGTTCTGGATGAGCATGTAAAGTAGGTCCAGAGGACCTAGCCCAGGTTCTGGGTAATTTAGTACAAAAAAAAGATAAGCGAGTAGTTGTTGGATATGATAATTCTGATGATGCCGCTGTGGTACGTTTGGTAGATAATAAATTTTTAATTCAAAGCGTCGATTTTTTTACACCAATTATAGATGATCCATATATGTTTGGACAAATAGCTGCTGCTAATGCTATTTCTGATATTTATGCTATGGGAGGAACCCCTCTTTTTGCCTTAAATATACTTGGTTTTCCAGTAAGTGATTTTCCTAAAGATATAGTCTCAGAAATATTGCAAGGTGGGGCTGATAAAGCAAATGAAGCAGGTGTAACTATTGTTGGAGGCCATAGTATCGATGATAAAGAACCTAAATATGGCTTAGTTGTTACTGGAGAAGTGTTAAAAGAAGAATTAATTCAAAATAAAGGAGCAAAGCCAGGAGATGTATTATTATTAACAAAGCCACTTGGGACTGGAATTATCAGCGCAGCAATCAAAAAAGATATGGCAGAATCTGATTCCATTAAGCGAGCAATTGAATCAATGGCAATGTTAAATGAATTAGGGGGTTCAATATTAAATAAGTTTTCGGCGAACGCAGCTACAGATATAACTGGGTTTGGACTTCTAGGTCATGCTGCAGAGATATGCAGAAGTAGCGATGTCTCATTTCAAATTAATTATAATGATTTAACATTTTTCCCCGGAGTTAAAGAACTGGCTAATAGCGGAATTGTTCCGGGAGGATCAAAGAGAAATCTATTGCATGCAATGCAATTTACTAATTTCTCAGATTCAATAACTGAAGTTGAAAAATTAATGGCGGCGGACGCACAAACATCTGGTGGGTTATTAGTTTCCTTATCTAAAGATAAAGCAAAAAAATTCATTGACTATTACAATAACAAATCTCCTATTCCAGCTATTCAAATTGGCTCCGTACATGATAGGAAAGAACACATAATCACTATTTCTTAATAACTTGTATATATCAATAGGTTTAGTGTATTATATCCGATAGAAATTATCGGATATAATTATGCTCAAACTAACAAGAAAAGTTGAATATTCTCTAATTGCCCTTCGACATATGCAGGGAAAATCTATTGATGCAATATCTTCAACAAAGGAAATTGCTAATCAGTATAATATCCCCTTAGAAATATTGGCAAAGACATTACAGCATATGGCAAAAGAAAATATAATTGAAGCAATCAATGGTCCTCGTGGTGGTTATCGTATTAAAGCAAAACTCAATAAAATTAATCTTGTTGAATTTTTTGAAAAAGTAGAAGGTCCACTAGGTTTAAGTGATTGTTTTTATGATACCAATTGTATGCAAATTAAATTCTGTAATATCCGCACACCTATACAACGTATAAATAATAATATGATTAATATGTTCCGCAACATGAGTGTTCAGGATGTAACAAACTAATAAAAAATGAAAAAATTAATACAAGAAGATATTATAAGTGTTTTGAAGCAGTGTTATGATCCTGAGATACCTGTTGACCTTTGGAACTTGGGATTAATCTATGACATAGCATTTGATGACAAAGCAACCAAGCCTACAAACGTAGAAATCACTATGTCACTTACTACGCCTGGTTGCGGCATGGCTGATCAAATGGCAGATGATATTACACAAAAAGTGGAATCACTTGATGGGGTAAATAAAACATCTGTTACAGTAACATTTGATCCAGCATGGAAACCAGAAATGATGACCGATGATGCAAAAGAAAAACTTGGTTTTTATCCAACACCTGCATCTTCGGAGTCATTGGAAAATTCAGAATGGGAGTAATCTAATGGAAACTAAAGAAAAAGAATTAAAAGAGTTCAGCTCTGCGTCAATATCCGTCACAACTGAAGCCTGCGAGAGAATAAAGAAGGCTATGAAGCTAGAAGATAAAGAAGGCTGGGGATTGCGCATGTCTGTAGAGCAGGGAGGTTGTTCCGGTATGAGCTATAAGATGACATTTGATGAAAAACGAAGTGAAAACGATAAAGTGTTTGAGAGTAATGGTTTAAAAATATTTTGTGATATAAATAGTTGGCTATATGTTCGTGGTATCGAAGTGGACTTCTTAGATGACATGCTCAATGGCGGTTTTAAAATAAATAATCCAAATGCAAATCGTTCCTGCGGTTGCGGCACAAGCTTTTCGGTCTAGAGAAACCAATTGAAATCAAAGAATAAAACCATTGAGGAGTTTACTTCTCAGGACTATCAATACGGATTTGTTACTGATATAGAGCAAGACACAATTGCTCCGGGTTTAGATGAAAATGTTGTTCGATTTATTTCACATAAAAAAGATGAGCCCGAATGGCTATTGAATTGGAGGCTTAAAGCTTATAAACATTGGTTGAATATGGATGAGCCCGATTGGGCCAAAGTAGATTATCCTAAAATTGATTATCAATCAATTAGTTATTATTCAGCACCAAAAGATAATTCTAATGGGCCAAAGAGTCTTGATGATGTTGATCCTGAACTAATCAAAACATATAATAAACTTGGCATACCTTTAGAGGAACAAAAAATGCTTTCCGGTGTAGCTGTAGATGCTGTATTTGACAGCGTTTCAATTGCAACAACTTTCAAAAAAGATCTAGAAAAAGAAGGTGTTATATTCTGTTCATTTTCAGAAGCAGTACAAGATCATCCAGAACTAGTAAAAAAATATTTGGGTTCTGTAGTCCCCTACACAGATAATTATTTTGCAGCTCTTAATTCTGCTGTATTTAGCGATGGAAGTTTTGTTTACATCCCAAAAGGTGTGCGATGTCCAATGGAACTATCAACATATTTTAGAATTAACGCAATGAATACTGGCCAATTTGAACGAACATTAATTATAGCTGATGACAAAAGTTATGTTAGCTATTTAGAAGGTTGCACAGCTCCTATGCGTGATGATAATCAATTACATGCTGCTGTAGTGGAATTGGTGGCTAATAAAGAGTCTGAAATCAAATATTCTACTGTTCAAAACTGGTATCCAGGAGACCCGAAAACAGGTAAAGGCGGAATATATAATTTTGTAACAAAAAGAGGTATATGTGCTGGAAAAAATTCAAAGATATCATGGACGCAAGTTGAGACTGGATCAGCAATAACCTGGAAATATCCTAGCTGTATACTAAAGGGTGACAATTCTATTGGTGAATTTTATTCAGTAGCAGTTGCAAATAACTTTCAACAAGCAGACACTGGTACAAAAATGATACACATCGGTAAGAACACAAATAGTACAATTATTTCAAAAGGAATTTCAGCTGGAAAAGGCCAGAATACGTACCGAGGCCAGGTTAAGGTTATGAAAAATGCTGACAAAGCTAGAAATTATTCTCAATGTGATTCAATATTAATTGGAAGCAATTGCAGTGCTCATACTTTCCCGTATATAGATGTCCGAAACCGAAATGCGCAAATGGAACATGAGGCATCAACTTCTAATATTGGTGAAGATCAATTATTTTATTGCAACCAAAGAGGTATTTCTAATGAAAATGCGGTATCTCTAATTGTTAATGGTTTTTGTAAAGAAGTATTTAGAGAGCTGCCGATGGAATTTGCAGTAGAAGCACAAAAACTTATGGAAGTAAGTCTTGAAGGAAGCGTTGGATAAACAAATGTTGGAAATAAAAAATTTAAAAGCCACCATTAAAGGAAAAGAAATCTTAAAAGGAATCAATCTTAATGTAAATAATGGTGAAATTCATGCAGTAATGGGTCGTAATGGCTCTGGAAAAAGTACTCTAGCAAATATTATTGCTGGTCGTGATTCATATGATGTGACCAGTGGAGACATTCTATATAATAACAAAAGCATATTAAATGACACACCTGAAGATCGCGCATTGGAAGGGATATTTATGTCATTTCAATATCCAGTTACTATTCCAGGGGTGAATAATACTTATTTTCTTAAAGCTGCTTTAAATGCGAAACGTAAACATCAAGGAAAAGCTGAGTTAGACGCTGTTGAATTTTTAGATTTAATCCGAAAGAAATTGCAGATTGTTGGCATGGAAGAAAAGTACCTGCACCGAGCAGTAAATGATGGGTTCTCTGGTGGAGAGAAAAAGCGTAATGAGATTTTACAAATGATTACACTTGAGCCAACCTTAGCTATTCTTGATGAGACTGATTCAGGCCTAGATATTGATGCGCTTAAAATTGTAGCTGAAGGAGTCAATAATTATCGACAAGATGATCGTGCAATTGTTATCATTACACATTATCAAAGAATTCTTCGTCACTTGCAAGCAGACCATGTTCATGTTTTAATAGATGGTAAGATTGCAAAATCAGGCGGTGAAGAACTAGCAGAAACTCTTGAAGAAAAGGGATATGGTTGGTTAGATAATTAATATGAAATTTTTAGAAAAAGAAATTAAGAACTCACCGCTATTCGGATTTGATAAATCTGATAATGTTAAATCATTGCAATTGGATGCTTTTAAAGAATTTAATAGATATGGATTGCCAGATAAAAGTTGGGAAGATTGGAAATATTCAGATTTCTCATTACTTAATAGTATGTCTTTCCGTTTTGGATTAAGAAAAAATATTTCCATCCTACCATATCCATTTCCAGAAATTAAAGATTCTAATCAAATAGTTTTTTTTAATGGTTATTATCAAAAAGACCTTTCTTCTACAAGTGATAAGATTTCTATTGAAACAATTGATCAAACGTATAAAGAAAACCCGGAATTAATCCATAAGATATTTTCTCCAAAGACAAATCCCTTTCACAATATTAATTCAGCAATGATCAACACAGGTTTAACAATTATTATTCATGATAATGAAATTATTAATGAACCCATACATATTATTAACTACACTTCTGATATAGATGAACCAATAATGAATCATCCCTTATTTATTATGAAGATAGGTATTGGCTCTGAAGCTTCAATTGTTGAACATTATTACGGATCAACAAATAGGGAGTATTGGGTAAATGCTGTAACAAAAATAGAATTACAAAAGAATTCATCCTTGAATCACATTCGACTACAAGAAGACGCAAATAGCTCTTATCATATTGCCGATACAGAGTATATATTAGAAAAAGATACTCAATTAAGCGCCTTTCATTATGCATCCGGTGCAAGTTCATACCGACAAAATATCAATGTGAATCTAAATGATATTGGCGCTTCTTCATCAATGAATGGTCTATGCCTTTCTAAGGTAAAGCAAAAACATGATCATTTTATTACTGTAAATCATTTAAAAGAAAAATGTACAAGTAATCAATTATTTAAATATGTGCTATCAGATGCTGCATTGGGGATTTTTAATGGAAGAGTAATAGTAAAAAAAGATGCGCAACAAACAGATGCTAAGCAATCGACAAGAAATCTTTTACTTAATGACAAAGCTGCTGCACATTCTAATCCACAGTTAGAAATTTACGCGGATGATGTAAAATGCTCTCATGGTTCTACAACTGGACAATTAGATAATAATGCTATATTTTATATGAGATCGCGTGGAATTGATTTTAAAACTGCACATTTATTACTTGTTAATGGATTTGCAGCAGAGACTTTGAAAATAATTTCTAATAAAAATATTAATAAGTACGTCAATGATCAATTATCTTATTGGTTAGAAAATACGGGTATTACAAAATGAATAATATTCATAATAAGATGGAAGAGATAAAAAAAGAGTTCTCTATCTTTGAAGATGAACGAGATAAATATATATATCTAGTAGATATTGCAAAAAAATCTCCTGGAATTAATCCTCTTGAACGAAATGATGAAAATAAAGTATATGGATGTACCTCTCAAGCTTGGATAATATCTGAACATAATGCTGATATGTTGTATCATTTTCATACAGATTCTGATGCAATGATTGTAAAAGGACTTCTATATATTCTTCAACGATTATTTAATGGGCAAAACAAAGAAGATATTTTATCAATAAATGGGGACAGCATTTTAAAAGAATTAGGCTTAGGAAATTCTATTAGTAGCCAAAGGACAAATGGTTTTGGAGCTGCCATTCACAAAATTCAAAATGAATTACTATCTAAATAATGATTAATCCTACACATATAGATGAACAAGTAACTCTCTCTCGTGATGTGGATGTAATAACAATACCTTTTGGTGCGAAAACAATTTTAAAAAAGGGAGAAAATGGACATATAACGCAAGCCTTAGGTGGAAGTTATACGGTAATGATTGGTGGAAATCTATTTCGAGTAGATGGCAAAGATGCTGATGCTCTTGGAAAAGAAAAATCTGAAGAAATACAAAAATCAGATAATACTCATGATAAAGAAATAAATGAAAAGGCCGTATGGGATGTAATGAAAACTTGCTATGATCCAGAAATACCAGTTAATATAGTTGATCTAGGTTTAATATATTCTTGCGAATTCAAAACAGAAGATAATGGAAATAAACTAGTGGATATAAAAATGACTCTCACTGCTCCTGGATGTGGAATGGGTCCAGTAATCGCAGATGAAGTAAAACAGAAAGTGAAAAACGTACAAGGTGTTGATGAGATTAATTTAGAACTCGTTTGGGATCCTCCTTGGGAGCAATCAATGATTTCCGAAGCAGCTCGATTAGAAATGGGTCTTCTCTAAAATTACTTTGAAAAACTTTGATCCCATTCAAGTTCGTAAAGATTTCCCCATTTTCTCTAAAATAGATCAACCGTTTATTTATCTTGATAATGCAGCAACAACTCAAAGGCCATCTATTGTTCTCGATGAATTAAATAATTATTATACTCACTTTAATGCAAATGTACATCGTGCTATCTATAGTATTGGTGAGCAAGCTACGCAAGCTTATGAAAATGCACGGGAAAAAGTTGCAAAGTTTATTGGTGCTGATAATTCATCAATTATTTTTACTCGAGGGACAACTGAATCAATTAATCTTGTAGCATATGCATGGGCAAGAAATAATCTATCACCAAATGATGAAATATTAGTTACAGAGATGGAACATCATAGTAATCTTGTTCCTTGGCAACTTGCAGCAAAAGCAACTGGTGCAAAATTAAAATATATACCTTTAAATGATGATGGAACGCTAGATCTAGATGATCCAGATCAATATTTTAATAATAAAACAAAATTTGTAGCTGTTATTCACCAGTCAAATGTTTTGGGAACAATTAATCCTATTAAAGAAATTGTTAACATGGCTCACCATGTAGGAGCAAAAATACTAATTGATGGCGCACAATGGGTGCCTCATGGTCATACTGATTTGAGCGATATAAATTCGGACTTCTATGCATTTTCAGGACACAAAATGTTAGGACCAACGGGGGTAGGAATCCTATATGGAAAGCAGGAAATTCTTGAAGAAATGGAACCTTTTCAAGGTGGTGGTGAAATGATAAAGTCTGTTTCTATGAACGATGCAACATGGAATGAAATTCCCTATAAGTTTGAAGCAGGCACCCCAAATATTGCTCAAGCCATTGGTTTGGGTGCAGCAGTTCAATATATTAATGATTTAGGTTTAAATAATATTCATCGTCATGGTGAAAAACTGACTAAATATGCTTTAGATAAATTAAATCAAATAAATGGACTAAAGATTCATGGTGATCAAAAGGAACGTGGTCCAGTTATTAGCTTTGAAATTGAAAATATTCATCCTCAAGATTTAGCACAATTTCTTGATCAAGATGGTATAGCAATTCGTGCAGGTCAACATTGTACTCAGCCGATCATGAATAAGTTAGGTGTCTTTGCAACTAGTAGAGCTAGTTTTTATATATATAACACCAAAGATGATGTTGATGCTTTTTGTGAAAGTATTGAAAAAACAGCCAGTGTTTTCAAATGATTTTCTTATTTTATCATAGCACTTAAAGTTTAAAAAGGAGTTTGAGCATGAGCGATAATGGAAGTGAACAAAAAAAACATAAATATATGGTTACCATGAGGTGGTATGTGGAAACTGATGAGGAATTAGTATCTGGATCACAAGAATCCGATCAAAAACTATTGGACTTGGTTCGTCATCAAAGCAATGGTAAGCCTTGCTTACCTGATTGTCCGACAAGAAATAATGAAGGTTATGCTGTTTTAGATTATCATTACTTTATGGGTGATAAAGAACCATATATGTCCACAGAAAAGATTAAAAAATAAATAATATAATGGAAACCATTTATCTAGATGACTTTCTTGATGATGGAATTATAAGGGAAAAGTCATTTCGTAAAAAAATATCTGATATTAATTGGCAAAACTATAATTCAAAACGTGTAATGATAAAAGGATGTACTTCCGTTCCTGTTCCTACTTGGGCTTATTTAATTCTAACGGCTGAGCTTGCACAAGTTGCTGATGATATTATATATGGCGAGCCTTGTTCATCAGTAAAAATTTTTAAACGTAACGAGTAATTATTATAATGTCGGAAAACCATAATCGAGTTAGCTGGTCAGAGTATTTCATGAATATTGCTCGTGAAGTTGCAACTCGTTCAACCTGTGATAGAAAATCTGTGGGTGCCGTTATAGTCCGTGGTAAAACAATTCTTTCAACTGGGTACAATGGTAGTATTAAAGGTGCAGAGCATTGTAATGACGTTGGTCATGAGATGGAAAATGATCATTGTGTAAGAACAATTCATGCAGAAGCTAATGCGATTGTACAGGCTGCAAAACATGGTATTAGAATTGAAGGTGGTGAGATATATGTGACGGCATCACCATGTTATAACTGCTTTAAAATGATTGCAAATAGTGGAATTAATAAAATTTATTTTGGTGAATTCTATCGTGATGAAAAAGTTATTGAATTGGCAAAATTGCTAGATATAGAATTAACTGACTTATCTAAATAGATTCTATTTTTAAATTTGCAACCAATAATTAAACTTTAAGAAAATAGAATTTGAACTATTTTTAGTCCAAGCATTATCGCTTGCAGAAAAATAGTTATCATTATGCAAATTATACACAATAAACAGAGTGCTTCCAGGACGATACTCCCATCGTAACACAAAAGTACCCACAAGATTATTTACCTTGAAATCAGGATTGCTATTATATGAATATGGTTCTAAATCTCTAGTCTTTTCTTCCATCAGTTTATAAAAATTCTTGTAATCCATATCTACAGTAAATGGCTGAAAAAATGCTTCAAATGTTAAATCTGGACTAAAAGTCCAATTAAATCTAATTTGGATATCATTCATTATAGCTGCTGAGTTAGCATAAATAATATTTGTGCTTACTGAATCTTCTTCAATACCAACCCATTCCATTGACTTTGTTCCTAGATCCTGGAATCCTTCTATCATTAGATTAATATTATCGCGGGGACGAAATCTTAGATGCAAACCTGATCGATATCCCCAGGGTCGAAACTCTCCACGTCCATAGCCAAGATAGGGTCTTAAAATTAATTTTTTTCGTTTATCTGACTGCAACCAAAGAATTCCATATCCTTCTGTCTCTGATTTATACACCCAGGCCCTATCATCTCTAAATGTGTCATCATCATTGTAGGAAGCAAACTCCATATTTAACTCTCCACCAAAACTCCAATAAGATTTCAATTGATTATTTTGTTCAATAGATAAGGATTTTGATAAGATTAAAGCATCCCCCCTTCTTCCTCTAATAAAATATCTAAACTCTAACTCGTTACTTAAAAAATACCCCCAAGGATCTTGTTTCCTTAAGCCACCATACGATCCATAAAACCAATTGTCATTACGATTATTAAACCCAACATCATTAATCTCATATTTATCATCCTTAAAACCAGTAGCAAAATATAAATCCCACCATTTTGGATCAAGATATCCAATGTTAAATCGTGCTCCATTACCTATGATTTCATCTATTTTTGAACGAACTAGTTGACCTTTAATTGTTACCCTATTATCAAAAAACTTAAGAAACCAATCAAGCCCAATTACATTTGCACTACCAAATCTCTTTCGGTTAATATCAGTCATCATAATACCAACTGTTGATACATTGTTTAACACTGGTTGCTCCAAACGACCAATAAAATAATTAGTCATTGGCTCCAACAGTCCCTTTTGTTCAATAGTTGAATCACCGCTTTCATACTCCCAAGTACCATACTCTTCATCTGTAACCGCATTTATAATACCATATTTAGTTCCTTTTGATGTTTGTCCTAACATTTTTCCGGCGCCTAATATAGTAGTTACATCAGGACGGCTAATTATATTCGCATCATCTGGTAATAAAAATCCTGGCGTTTGTCCAATTCTGCGAGAATGAAATAACTTATATCTGTTTTTAAAAAAAGAACCTCCCTCAATAAAAAAAGGTCTTCTTTCATCGTATTGTGTTTCAAACGCAGTCAAATTCAAAACAGATGGATCTGCTTCTACTTGACCAAAGTCTGGGTTAATTGTCATGTTTAAAGAAGATTTAGCACTTAAACCATATTTCATATCAATTCCAGCAGAACTAACATTTGATTGATCGCTATTACCGTTTAATATGTATGGAAATATTTCAGCTTTTTTTGGTGATGGTATATCCGCTATTCCTTTTAACACTCCATAATATGGGACAAAACCACTAAACCCTTTTGATCTACCTGGCCATTGCACTTCTTCTTGTAATCTGTGAATGTGGCGAACAAATTGAATCCCCCAATCATTATCTGTATTCGCATCAAATTGAAAAACACTTGTTGGAATTTGCATTTCTACTGACCAACCACTATCATGCAAAGCTATTTCAAAATCCCACACTACATCCCACGTACTATTAAAGGCCTCCATCCCTTCACCTGAAATAAATACATCCATCCTGGATCCTAAAGGATTTACTGCAAACCAATACCCTGTTCGATCATCATTATTGGAATCAAATGCTACACCTATCCAATCTGAATGTGGTCCAAAAGCTTCCATCCATCGATCCCTTCTACTCAATCTGCCAGTAATTTTGTCCGGTTGAGAATCAATATTATCTATGGATACATATATATTATCATTATCATATAGTACTCGTGCGATTGTTCTCTCTGATGGTTGAGCAAGATTATATGGTTCAAACTGCAAGAATGTGCTTTCTTTTAGCGCATTCTGCCATACTTCATCATCAATGTTCCCATCGATAATTGGAGGTGTTATCGTTCTGGTTGCAACTACTTCACGAAATCGTAATTGATTTGGGTCTTCAACCTGATAATTATCAGCGAATACATATGCGCAAATAAGTATATAAAATATAATCGCTTTATTTTGGGTCATAAGAGGCAGAGAATATAATCGCGAAATCATTGCAAAAAATATGAAATTAAAATTTATTGAGACATATTTTCGGCAACTAGATCTGCTATATCTTTAACTTGGATCTCATTTCGACCTTCAGGAGTAAGGGGTTTCAATCCTTGGTTCATCATACCATAACAAAAATTACAACCCGTAACAACAGTATCAGCATCAGATTCTACTACTTGCTCAGCACGAACTAAATGAGTACGCCCTGTAGTTTCTTTCTTCCACCAAAGACCACCACCAGCTCCACAACAAAGAGTATTTTTTCCAGACTCAGGCAATTCAATAAAATTATCTGAAGCAGCATTGATTGCAGTTCTTGGTGCATCAACTTCATCAAGCATCCTAGATAAATTACATGGATCATGATATGTAATTTTTCCCGCTGCAGTTTGATTAACCTGGATTCTTCCATCTGTAATCAATTGTTCAATTACTTGAGTATGATGTTCTACTGTATAAGATATTGTATCATATTTACTATATTCTTTTTCCAGATTCAAGGCACAATGAGGGCATAATGTGACAACTTTTTTTGCTTCACTCAATTGTTTCATGTTGTGTTCTCTCAACATCGAATACGTCAACTTGTCACCTAATCGATTGACTGGATCTCCAGAACAATGTTCCTGTTCTAATATACCATAGCTGACATTAGCAAAATCAAGAATTTTGGTAAAGTTTTCAACAGATTTTGTGAATTCAGGGTCTAGCTCATATCGGGCAAAACAGCCTAACCATAATACATATTCTTTATCAGAAGAAAATTTTGGTAACCTATCCGCTAGAGGGCTAGTTGTTGCACCTTCCGTATTTCCTGTCTCCTGTAAATTGGTAAATAACTTTTGATATTCCTGTGGAACTTTTCCTTCTACTAGTACTTCTAGTCGCCTTATTTCATCAGACTTTTCTACATGATTACCTACTGGGCAAACTTCCGTACATGCTTGACAGGTAGTACATTCCCAACCAGCTTCTACATTTATCTGTGATAAAACATCAACATCCTTTGTATCTAAAAGCGGCTGGCGTAAATCAAGAATAAAATGATGTTTTGGGTCAAGTATACCCCCTCCACGGTTTGCAGGACAAACATCAACACAACGACCACATTCCACACAGGAAAAAATATCAAGAGCCTGATTCTGAGTCATTTTAGTCAGTCCAGCCAACATATCATCCAGCTCTTCTTCTGATCCTTCTAGATCAATATTTACTGGGGTATGATCGGGTTGATCAAATGGTCGAAAAAATATATTTATTGGAGCTAGAACTAGGTGAAGATGTTTTGACCTAGGTATCAAAAATAAGAATGCAAGAATAATAACTGAGTGAATCCACCAATTAATTTTCCATAGAAAAACTGGAATTTCCCTTTCGCCTATTAAATATGTAACCATTAAAATAACAATGAAAAAAGCAACCAGCCCTGAAGTCGGAGATAATTTCCCTAACGCTTTCGGCTTAGATACAAATCGACGATAAGCAAGAGCTAAAATGCCAATAATAACCAAAATGGAAAATGGTGTAACTATCATAGAATAAATTTTGTGTGCTTTCGGACTTAACAGCGGAAGGCCAAATCCTTTTGCGAAGTGATCAACTGTCACTAACCCAAAAATCACAAATCCCCAGAAAACAAAAGCGTGCATTAATCCTGGCCAAAAACGACCTTTAACAACTTTTTCATGCAAAAATACTTCTCGAAACATTCGCCAAAACCGAGCACCTATACGATCAAATGGGAGTTTACCCAAACCTTTGAATACAATAAGTAATCGACGAGTAACCTCATATATAAATGAGGCCAAACATAATGTAATTCCTAAACCGAGAACTATTTTTTCGGTAAAAGAAAAATAAATATCATGCATAAAAAACTACTTGGATTGGATTGCTTCTGTAAGTTTGGGAACAATTTCTAACAAATCTCCTACAACACCATAATCAGCAATTTCAAAAATAGGAGCTTCCGGGTCTTTATTAATTACCACAATGTTCTTTGAAGCTTTCATACCTACTACATGTTGTATAGCCCCGGATATACCTAAGGCCAAATACATTTTTGGAGAAACAGCTTGACCAGAACTTCCCACTTGATGGGATGGAGATAACCAGCCAGAGTCTACAACTGGTCGTGATGAAGATATTTCTGCACCTAAGGCTTTTGCAAGATCTTGAGCTATTGGAATATTTTCCTCCTTTCCAATACCTCGCCCTACAGAAACAATCAACTCAGCAGCCGTTAGATCAACACCACCGGATGATTCCATGAAAGGTTCTTCTGATTCCGTTTTAATCATTGATACTTCTAAATTTACTGACACCTCTCTTGTAGAAGCATTTCCTGTTGCAGCAGAATCTGAAAGAAATGATGCGGACTGAAAACTAATTAAATAAGGAGTATCCCCACTTGGGCTTATATCTGAAAATAACTTCGCATTAAACATTTGCTTTGTTAGGGATACTTCGTTTCCATCAAAGTGAATAGCTATACTATCAGCTAAAAAAGGCTGCATTAATTTTGCACTTATTTTGGGGACATAATCTCTTACTTGATATGAATGGCCAAATAACACATATGTGGGATTCTCCTGATCAATTACTTGTTTGACTGCTTCTGCATATCCATCCGAAGAATATTCATTAAGCAAATCATGTTTAAGAACCAGCACCTCATCAATATCATATCTAGAAGCTTCCAATGCTAAAGAATCAGCATTCTTACCCATTACCATTACACTGGCAGACAATCCTAATTTATCTGACATATGCTGTGCAGCTGCAATTGATTCAATGCCCATGCGATGAATCGTACCATTATTATCTTCTATTATAATTAAAATATCCATCTATTTATTTCAGGTAATTTTGATTTCATTACGAAATATTTTTACTAATTTTTCAACAATCTGATCTGCCGAACCTTCAATCATTACCGTTTCTTTAGTACTATTAGGTGCATATATTTTTTTAATTGATTGATTTTGATCCATAACAGCTGGCGTAACAACATTTATTTCTTTTTTCTTCGCTCCCATAATCCCTTTTAATGATGGGTAACGTGGAGTATTGCAACCTGACTGTACGCTAATACTTGCAGGTAAGGTCATTGTCACCCATTGAAAATATCCGGCTTCAAGCTCACGCTTTACTTTTATTTTATTATCTATAATTTCTGTAGCCATTGCAAGGGTAGCAGTAGACATTCCTAATAATTCTCCTAAGATTACTCCCGTTTGACCAAAGCCTAAATCATCAGACTGTAATCCAGAAAAAATAAGATCAAAACTTTCATCTTTAAGAGATTCGGCAAAAAGAGATGCAGTAACCAATGGATCCGTTGGATAATTCCCGTCTGATTGAATATGAATTGCTCGGTCCGCTCCTTTAGACAATGCTTCTCGAATTACTTTTTGTGTTCTATCAGGCCCAAGACTAACTATAACCACTTCCCCATCATTATTTTTCTCGCGAATCTGTAATGCTTCTTCGAGAGCATAATTATCACTTTCATTCATGATATACGCTACTTGAGATTCATCTAACCAATCCTGAGAAGAAACCATAGGCAGCGGTGACTCAGCCCCTGGAACTTGTTTAACTAATACTGCAATTTTCATTTTATATATATAATTCTATTTATTATTGTACTAAAAATAATCAATTAAACCAGCAGCATCCAATAATTGCTTTTATGACTAATCTTTTCTGAATCTATTATTACCAGTAAAAATAGACCGACCGGTCGGTTTATTTTAAATAAGAAGCTTTCATTTCGCAAGTAAATAATTAAAATAGATATGATTATAGTTTATAAACACAGTTTAATAATGATGCTCTCTGATATCAGCAATAGTAAATTAATATTATGCTCACCATATTGTTTTTAAACAAATCCATGATTGTTGCAAATATCTTATTTGTAATTGGCACCCTTTTGTTGCTTTGGAGTATTATAAGGGTAATTGCTAATCGATATAATAAAAAATAATTACACTTTCTTAGTTTTAATCTAGATCACATGAAAAAAATAATATTTGCCACTAGCAAAATACTGTACTAGTTTTGGGAAAGCGATCTTTGAATTGTATAAAAATTCGTTCGTCTTAGAAAATAACAAGGTAAGTAAATTAGATACTTTAAGGAGGTACTAATGAATAGAAATAGGTTATTAGGTCTTTTTCTTTTTATTGCTCTAATCGTTCCGCAGCCTAGTCAGGCTCAGATCGGTGGGTACTATCATATGGTTGGTGTATATATAGATTATACATATGTGGTAAGAGAAATGACTGACGCTGAAGATCCTGGAAATGGATATGCTGTTACTGCTAGTTGGCCAAGCGCTGCTAGTCCCCTATATACTCATGAACTATTAAGTTTTAATGTAGGTGACACGATTGCAGTCGTTCCCGTCCCACTAGTAAACCCAGCTTTGCTAGGTGCTTATGGTGTAGATCTGTATTTGAATTTATCTGATGACGGAGATATGTTTATTACTGGTACATATCCAACTATTAGTGTGGAAGACTGTTCAACTGCAATAACTATTCCACCTGTGGAAGATCCTGCTACCTATCGATTAGGCGGTGATCCGGTTCTTGATGAAACTGCAGGAACTGCAACTTGGGGTTTTGGAATCGTGACTTCTGGAATCTTTGCAAATCAAATGCACGCTCCTGATTTAAATACTGAAGAAGAAGGTGTTGATTTTGGTATTGGGACAGAACAGACCTGTTGGGGAATGATTACTGCACAATACAATGACGATTTTACAAGAATCGAAAGTGCAGAGGTGTACTGGGAAGCGCAAGATGGTGTAGAAACAACATTAGGTGTTGATACTGAAGGAAACCTTAATAGAACATTTGGTGTTACCGGTGCTTTTGGTGATCACACAACAATCCCTTATATGGCAAGTTTAAATCCTGCAATTAACGTCGGAACATATCCAATGATTGGTGGTTCTGGTGCTGATGTAAATGGTGATGGTTCAATTGATGGAGCAGATGGGTTTATCCCAAATCCTGAACTGGAATGGGGTTATCTATTTGACCCTGTTGGAGCAGATGGAGTAGCGTTTAACGGTGACGAACCAACGCAATTTACTGGTTACTATTTTACAGGTAATCTTTTAACTGCACTTGGTGCTTTCAATGCAGCAGTAGGTCCTGATGCGGATGGCGATGGTGTCCCAGATAATATTGCTGCAGCAATTGCTCAGTACATGGCAGCAGGCTACGATCAGGCAACTGCTACAGTAATGGCAGTTAATGCTGTTGGAACAGCCTTTTTTAGTGGTCTTGCACAACTATGGGGTGTGGACTCTACTACTGCTGTTACGTATGCTGCAGGTGTTGGTAGCTACGCGGATAGTTTATTTCAAGCATTATCAGCTTTAGGATTACCAACGGATCAAGTATTAACATCAGTTGGTGAAGCAACAGGCGTATATGCATTGGGTGTATTAACTCAATTGGGTGTACAGGTAAATGACTCAGATCATGACTATGGTGCAACTATTAATGCTCTTGCAAACGCTGGATGCGAAAATGAAGCTGCTAGTTGGGAAACCTATCCTAATGCAAATAGCCAAGCTAATGTAACTACTGGTGAAACATTGTATAATAGCAGTGATACCTTTGTTGCATATGAAGGGACTTCAGCTCGAAAACTTTGGGGCATGTATACTGGCGGAGAAAATATGGAGAATAACTTTTTCCAAACTTGGTCTGGCGTATATCAAGGTGGTGAAACATTTAATGTTTCTGCCATGTTTTATACACATAATGCAGATGACTTAAGTCAAGGAAATGGCTATGGTGTCTTATTTGCTAAATATTTTGATAGCAACTGGGGCATGATTTCGATGGATTCAGTACATTTTAGAGGTGCTACACCAGATGAATGGCATGAAGTTTCATTAGCTGCAACTGTTCCTGCATCACCTGCTGTTGTTCAGGTTGGTGTAATGCATGTTCAGCCAACTAATGATGATCATGGCTCTTTTTATGTGGACAACTTCTATATGGGGGATGGAATGCCATCATCCAATGGGCGTTTGGTTATGCAAGTTGGAAACAATTGTATACCTGACTTTTCCACACAACGTGTTAACCCTGTTTTTGCAAATGCAGGTGGCGTTGGTGTAGAATCGGAAGAATCAATGATTCCAGAAAAGTTTGCACTGTATGATAACTTTCCAAACCCATTTAACCCTACTACTCAGATCACTATTGATCTTCCTGAAGATGCATACACTGAGTTAACTGTATGGAATATTATGGGTCAACAAGTTGCGACAGTATACTCTGGAAGCCTGAATGCTGGACGTCATAACGTGACCTTCAATGGTCGTGATATGAATGGAAGCATGCTTTCCAGTGGTATGTATATTTACCGTGTAACAGCAGGTAAATACAATGCAACGAAAAAAATGACATTAATGAAATAATTTATTATTTTCATTAGTTGAAAAAAATAAACAGACAGCTCTAACCTTAACGATTAGGGCTGTCTGTTTTTACGAGTGAGTGTATGAAAAATTATCTTCTATTATTTTTATTATCTATTTCCGTAGTCTTTGCACAAAAAGGATCTATTAAAGGAATCGTCACTGATCTTGATAATGGCGAGCCCCTTATTGGTGCAAACATTATTATTGATGGAACCACAATGGGTGCAGCTACAGATACGGAAGGTGCATATCTTATATCAAATGTGCCTGCAGGAGGACATCTTTTAAAAATCACATATATTGGTTACGAAGTAAAAGAACAATCTGTGATTGTTGAAGCAGATGAAGAATTGATTGTTGATGTTTCGCTTGCAAGCGAAACGATTCAAATGCAAACATATGTGGTTACTGCATCAAGAAAACGGGAACGTGTAGAAGATGCTCCTGCTGCTATCAGTGTAATTACGGAAAAAGATATTCGCCGTGAGAGCAACACCAATCTTGGCGCCTACATGAAGGGCGTAAAAGGTGTTGAGTTCACTCAATCGGGAATTGATAGTTATAATTTAAGCGCAAGAGGATTTAATACTTCTTTTAGTTCAAGGCTGCTAACGCTCACAGATGGAAGAATGGCGAATGTGCCATCATTACGATTAATTGCATATAATGTGATTCCAGTATCATTTGAAGATGTAAAACAAATAGAAGTTGTATTAGGTCCCTCATCTGCATTATATGGACCAAATGCATATACGGGTGTATTAAATATTATTACAAGTTCTCCTCTGGATGGTGATGCCACAACTGTAAACATACAAGGAGGATTATTATCTCAAACTAATTCAGATCCAATGCAAAAATTTACTATGCGCCATGCATCTTCTTTTGAAGATTTACGTATTGGTGGAAGAGATTTAGGAAAATTTGGATTTAAAGTATCTGGCGTGGTATTTCGCGGTGAAGACTGGCATCATTATAACCCAGATGAATTTGAAGGCCATGATCCTGCTTTTATCGGTCGTCCAAGATTAACAAATAATGGAATTGATGATGGCGGTACAGTTGGAGAATCTGGTCCAGAGTTTACGCAAGAAATGTTAGGTGTTTGGGAAGGATCTGAAGCATATTGGGTTGGCAGAAGATTTGCAGATAACATTGATAATGAAAATTTTATTCGTGATGGAGAAGTTGGCTCACCAGAAATTACTCAAGGAATGATTGATATGGCTGCCAGTGATCCATTCCATCGCTATACACTAGCTAATGGAATGATATTATGGTTTGTTACTCAAGAAAAGCTTGGAAAAAAGTACGCAGATGGAATTGATAATAATAATGATGGATTAATTGACGAAAAGATTGACTCAGGTATTGATGATGATCCAGAACGCTGGTATGATGGAGTAGATAATGATGGGGATGGTGAAATAGATGAATTAGATGAAATTGGAATGTCTTGGACAGATCGCATAGGAAGCACTATTCCAGAGGTTGGATTAGGAGAATTCAAATATACAAGGGATGGCAGATTAGTCTTCGATTCAAATGATGATGGGATTTATGATGGTGAAGGCGATTTCAAGGTAAACTATGGTGGTCTCCCAACTGTCATAAAAGATGCGAATGAGGATGGCATTGACGATTACCCAGATTTTAATGTTGAAAATTACCGTTATGATGTACGAGCAGACTGGGAGCTTAATCCAGACTTAACTTTCAGCGTTTCACATGGATACGCAAAAGCAAGAAATATAAATATTACTGGCATTGCAAGGTATTTAGCTGATGGATGGGTATATCGATATGTCCATGGAAGAATTGTATATAAAAACTGGTTCTTTCAAAGTTACCTGAATACAAGTTATTCAGGAGATTATGATCCAAGATTTCCTTTAGCGTTCTCCCCTACTCGTAATCTAGCAACTGGTGGGACTATTTATGATCGTTCGAAAAAATTTAGCAGTCAGTTACAACAAGTAAATGAATTCGTAGGCGGAAAGATGCGCTTCGTATGGGGAATCGATTATTTTATGACAATGCCTGATACAAGAGGAACAATTTTACGTGATAATAATCTACATGATAGACGAGATAATAATGGTAATGGAGAAGCCGGTTCACCAGATTCATTCTATGACCAAAATGACAATACATGGTATGATAGTGGTGAACAATATACTACTTGGGCTTCTATTGATACAGCTGCTGATGGTACTCCTATTGATAATGTTATGTATGCAATAAAAGATGGTGTTGATAATGATGGTGATGGTTTAATTGATGAAGGAATTGATGAAAGCGCTGAAAATAATCGACGAATCGTGAATGAATTAGGTGCTTATTATCAAATTAACTGGAAACTTACAGATAAATTTGAATTTGTTCAGGCAACTAGGTGGGATGTTCATGATCGGTTAACAAATATGGTACGATTTAACAATGAAGAAGGTAGAAATGTAAATATTAAAAGTTGGGAGTTTAATTTTGATGATAAGGAAGGATTGCAAGTCTCACCAAAGGTGGGTTTAATATACCGACCAAAAGAAAATCAAACATTCCGCTTAACATGGGCAAAAGCTTTTAACACCCCTACAAATCAGGCTCTTTTCCTTAATATATTTGTAACAAGGGTAGCCATATTTAAAGTATATGCTCGTGGTGCAGATGGAGGATATGTTTATCCTAGAAACGATGAAGGGCAACCTTTCTTTTTTAATACTACATCATTTAATTATGAGCCAATGGATACATCAAAGTATATATTATTTTATCCATCCGTTGATCCAAAGATTGAAGGTTTTTATAATTATACTACAGATGATCTCCCAGAAATTGATGCAGAAATTATTGATACATGGGAATTTGGATGGAAAGGAAGAATTAATCAAAGAATGTTTGGAACGCTTGATTTGTTCACGAATCATTTTTCTAACTTTATTAGTCGCCCAACATTTATTACGCCTATCATAATTAATAAATCAGTACTAGAAACAGATTGGAATGGAGATGGCATTACAAATGATATCGTTAATGTAACTGACAATAATATAATTGCAGACGCGGAAGATTATGATGAATCATTTAATAAATGGAGAGATAATATTGAAGGTGTCGCTGCAATGGATACTATTAAAGGGCTTGCGCCACCAGTTGTAGTTGGCTATTTAAACTATGGCGAAGTTGATGTGAGTGGAATAGATGCAAGTATCACTTATTTTATCACAAGAAGTTTATCCTTTGATATGAACTATTCTTTTTTAAGCATAACAGATTTCTTAAATCCATTAACAAATGGAAAGGATCCTATTAACGCACCAAAACACAAAGGTGGGTTTAAACTCCAGTATGATCCACAAGATAAGCCTTATTCTTTTTCCTTAAATTTTCGTCATGTTGATGGTTTCCAATGGTCATCAGGTATTTATTATGGTGTAATAGATTCCTATAATATTTTCGATCTACATATGGACTATGATATCAATGATAATTTAACCGCAATGTTATCATTAGATAATATGCTTGATCATATGCATACTGAAATACAAGGAGGACCTGAAATAGGACGGGTTGTTGTATTTCGCCTTCAAGCAAAATTCTAATATGTAACCTGTATTAGAGTTACATATTTTCTATAAAAATCAATAATTTTTATATTAGAAATTCGCAACAATTAAGGAGCATGAAATTCATGAAATTCAAACATATTATTTATATAACTACTGCAGTCACTATTATTTCTTCAAACTATTTACTTGGTCATTGTCAAGTGCCATGCGGTATTTATGATGATGCTGCTCGAATTATTCTTTTAAAAGAGCATGTGGCTACCATTGAGAAGGCGATGAATCAAATTAATGAGTTATCTAAAAGTGAGTCCAATGCGCAAAATATGAATCAATCAATTCGATGGATTAATACAAAAGAAGAACATGCAACATTAATTCAATCTACGATAACAAATTATTTTCTTGCTCAAAGAATTAAGCCTAAAAATATAAATGAAGATGGAAGACAACTGTATGTAGATCAAACCCTTACGCTACACCAAATTATAGTTGCTGCTATGAAGTGCAAGCAAAATGTCGATCAATCAAATCCTGAAAAAGTAAAACAATTATTAAATCAGTTTATAAATCTATACTTTGATGATCACGGCAAAAAACATTTAAAATCTTTAGAAAAAGGTTGATGATTGGTTTATTAGAAAATATTGATCGGAAAATACTATACTTAATCAACGATTATCTTTCTAATCCTATTTTTGATCTATTTTTTGTTACAATAACTAATGAAGATTTATGGGCAATTCCTGTAATAATTGGTATTATAATTTTAGCTTTTAAAGGTGGAAATCGCGCAAAGATTGCCATCGGAATAATATTGATTGCTACTGGATTAACTGATCTAACTGTAGTAGAAGTAATAAAACCTGCGATCGCACGTCTACGGCCATCTCATACAATGGGTGATACAATCAATGTATTAATTGGTAGGGGCGGAAAATATGGATTTGTGTCAGCACATGCTGCTAACATATTTTGCGCAACGACAATCTTGTCATATTTCTATGATCAATGGAAAAAACCATTGTTCTTTTTAGCTGTTAGTGTCTCTATAAGCAGAGTATATGTAGGGGTTCATTATCCTGGCGATGTCTTATTTGGTGGGCTATATGGATATGGTATAGCTTGGCTATTTATTACAATATGGGTCTTGATAAAAATGCGAGAATTAAAAAGAGGACGAACCTGGATTCAATATGAATAAGTTCTAATTTGGAAGAACGTCTTCAGGCGGCTTAACTCCAAATTCAGTGAATCCTTCTTGCCCTGGTGCTTTAATTTCACCATACTTGGACTCAAATTTTTTAATGTTATCAGTTAAAGCCATTAAATATGCTTTTGCATGAGGTGGGGCCATAATAATCCTTGAATGAACCTTTGCTTTCGCAACTCCTGGCAATAATCGTGTGAAATCCATTACTACTTCCGCAGGAGAATGTGTAACCACAACAAAGTTTGCATATTCTCCCCCACTCACCTTTTCATCTAATTCAATATTGATCTGCTGAACTTTTTTTTTCTCTTCCATAATGATACTCCTCTAAATAAATCAAGTACTGTTAAAATCTTCCCAGTCCTCATCGAGACCTTCAAAATCTTTATAGTTTACTTCCTCTTCTTCCTTCTGCTGCTGAACCATCTCATTCTCATATAAGTTAAATACTTCTTTTCTTTTTTCGTGTACAGTTACATCTACATCATCTTCATCCTCAGGATCAAATCGTTCAATATCTTCGCTATAAACTGATACATCGAAAAAATCTAAATTCTCCACAATACCATTCGCCATCAGATATTCAAGAAAGTCAAGATAATTCCTATCTTTTAGATCTTTTTTACAATTAGTGCACACAAGTTTTTTTCGAAGATCCATCTCTTCGATGTTTGCACCACAGTTTGGACAGATTATTCCTTCTTCTAACATAAATAATACTTACTAAAATCGGCGGTTAAATTAATCGGAGAGCTATATGGTGGCAATGATTTGTTTAAAAAAATTTGATTTTCTTTTATTTCAAGCCTAATAGCTGCAGTATATAACTATTGCCTCTTTCTAGAAAGTCTGTATCTTTTCTTTCAATAAGTATATTATAATATTTTTCAGCATATGTTGAATAATAGCCAATTTTAATATTTGCTTTTATATCCTTAATTAAACTTGTTGCAAAAGGATTGAATTCAGGATTTAAATCAATTACGGCATGAAACTCTAGTTTCTGACATTTATTAATCAATTGATCATTTGGCAATCCCCAATAATTTTGATCAGTAGAAGAAAACAATATTAACGGGTTATTTATTAAACCATCATAAGAAATCAAACTTTGTTTTGATAAAGCATAATCAATTCTCATTGTTGGATCAGGCCCCATAGAATTATATATAGATTGTAAAAATATTCTTACTACCCTTGAATAATTAATTTCTTCTGGAACAACAAATAAGACTCGTGAAATAGCATTATTATTTTCATTAATTCCTAATGTCGAATTTTTAATAGACTTAGAAATTAGATTAATAAAAAATAGCGCTAGCCTTGTCTTAAATGGTATGTCCATGGTTGAATATAACTTTTTCACCATTATGATACTGCGTAGTTTTCAACTGCAACTAGAACTAATTGAAATAAATAAATTAAATATGTCATTAAATAAAAAACTGTTTTGGGGTGGATTAGGATGGGTCCTAGGAGGACCCATAGGTGGTATCCTTGGATATGCTTGGGCGTCGATGTCTAATGCCGGTTCAATTAAAAACTATCAAGGAAATTATAATAAATCAACGACTCAAGCTGGGGATTTTATTGTATCACTTATGGTTTTATTTGCTAAAGTAATGAAAGCGGACAAACAGCTATTACGCTCAGAGCTTAATTACGTAAAAGATTTTTTAAAGAAAGAACTGAAATCTTCTGATGTGCAATACTTTATGATTCTATTTAAAGATATTTTAAAGCAGGATTATCCCTTAAAGGATGTATGTAAGCAAATTCAACGATCGATGGATCATCCTAGTAGAATTGAATTAATTCATATCTTGTTTGGGTTAGCATTTGCAGATAAACATATTGATGATAGTGAAATAAAAGTAATTCATACCATTGCGGGATACTTAAATGTTAATCAAAAAGATTATGAAAGTATTAAAGCAATGTTTATAAAAGATAATAGTTATGCATATAAAATATTAGAACTAGATCCTTCATGTAATAATGATGAAGTAAAAAAAGGATACCGTAAAATGGCAAATAAATATCACCCAGATAAAGTATCACATCTTGGTATAGATTTACAGCATATTGCTGAAGAAAAATTCAAAGCAGTTAGTAATGCATATCAAACAATTAAAAAAGAACGGAATATATAATGAGTGAAAAACCAGGAGAATATCCTTTTACTCGCGGTATTTATTCTGGAATGTATAAAGATAGACTATGGTCTATGAGGCAATATGCAGGTTTTTCTTCAGCCGAAGAATCTAATAAAAGATTCAAGTTTCTATTGGATCAAGGTGTGACGGGTCTTTCTGTGGCGTTTGATCTGCCTACTCAAATTGGATATGATTCTGATCATGAATTAGCAAAAGGTGAAGTGGGAAGAGTGGGCGTTCCAATATCAACAATTCAAGATATGAATATATTATTTGATGATATAAGATTAAATGAAGTTTCAACATCAATGACTATTAATGCAACTGCGCCAATTTTATTCGCACTATATATAGTTGCAGCCGAGAATCAAGGTATATCACCTAATAAGGTAATGGGGACAATACAGAATGATATATTAAAAGAATATATAGCAAGAGGTACATATATTTTTCCTCCTGAGCCATCAATGCGTTTAGTAACCGATTTATTAGAATTCGCAAGTATACATACCCCTAAGTGGAATCCTATATCAATATCAGGGTATCATATAAGAGAAGCTGGTTCCACAGCCTCCCAAGAGCTAGCTTTTACAATTGCAAATGGGATAACATATGTATCCCATGCAATAAAAAGAGGATTAGATCCTGAAACTTTTGCCAGTAGAATTTCATTCTTTTTTAATGCGCATAATGATTTGCTAGTCGAAGCTTCAAAATTCCGTGCTGCTCGGAGAATGTGGGCAAAAATAATGAAAAATAGATTTAATGTGAAAAGTGAAAAAGCGATGAAATGCCGTTTCCATGTTCAAACTGGAGGCTCAACATTGTCTGCTCAAGAAATAGATAATAATGTTGTAAGGACGACTATTCAGGCTCTTTCAGCGATTCTAGGAGGAGCGCAATCATTGCATACTAATAGTCGAGATGAAGCATTATCATTACCAACAGATGAATCTGCTAAACTAGCATTGCGTACTCAGCAAATTATCGCTCACGAATCAGGATTAGTTAACCATCCTGATCCACTTGGTGGCAGCTATCTTATAGAAGAAATGACAGATAGAATTGAAAAAGATGCGAATGATATAATTAATAGTTTGGAAAATATGGGTGGGGTTATTGAAGGGATTGAATCAGGATGGATACAAAATGAAATAGCTCAAAGCGCATCAAAGTATCAACATTCTATAGATATAAAGGAAAAAATAATTGTTGGTGTTAATGAATATAAATCAGATAATACAGACAATTACAAAACTATGGAAATAGATGATAATTCTGTTAGAGTTCAATTGAATAGATTAAAAGATTTTAAAACTTCAAGAGATAACGGTTTAGTAAAAGATAAATTAAGTTCTCTTAATAATATTGCCATTAGTTCTCAAAACATAATTCCTTCCATTATAGAATGTGTAAAATCAAAATGTACAACTGGAGAAATTTCTGATCAATTAAGAGATGTCTTTGGTGAATATCAATCAAGTATTTAAAATTCCATTGCTTAAAATTGCAAAAACTATTTCGATTATTTTTCACCCAATGATTTTTTCATTATTGGTATTTACTATAATAATATTCAATAATAGTATAATACATCCTCATCCATTCAAAATTCTTTTAACTTGCTTCATTTTTTCAAATCTATTACCCATTACTACTTTATTTATATTACAAAAGAAAGGCATTATATCAGATCTAGATGCTAGCATAAAAGAAGAGCGAATTATGCCGCTCTATCTAGGTGTATTATTTGCAATTATTGGTTATGTATTATTATATATACAAGAAGCTAGCGTACTAGTTAAAGGTTTAATGTTTTGTACAATAACAAATACCATTATTATTATAATAATTACTCGTTATTGGAAGATATCTATACATGCTATGGGCATATCTGGCTTATTGATTGTTTTATGGATGCATAATAAAGAGCACCCATTAATTATGTTTATAATATTATTATTAGTTGCTTATTCAAGGGTAATATTAAAAGCACATAATATTGCTCAAGTAACCATTGGTTCAATCTTGGGGTTATTTCTTACTTTGATTCAGATTCACTTTTTATTTCTACATATATGATATTCACAAATCTGATTGAAGCCAACCTAATGACCAATACTATTGGAAAGTATATTGAATATTACACCCAATTAGAATCAACAAATAATGAAGCTTGGGAAACAATTAAAGAAGGATCAAAGTCTGGTACATTGATTATTACTGACAATCAAATATCTGGAAAAGGAAGAAACGGGAATGAATGGGAATCCAAATCAGGAAAGAGTCTCACATTTTCATTAATTTACCAACCTAGAAGAATACCCATTGAAAAAATAGGTCTATTATCAATCTTAGCTGGAGTTTCTATATTAAATGGGTTGAAAGAATTAAATATTAATGGAGGTCTTAAATGGCCAAATGACATCATATTAAATAAAAAGAAGATTGGGGGAATTTTATGTGAATCAAAAATCAATAAAGGAATGATCGAATGGGTCGTTATTGGAATCGGTATTAATGTAAATGAAAGCAAAGATGATTTTGGTTCCAACATTGCTAAAAAAGCATCCTCCTTATTTATAGAGCTGGGGCAAAACACTCAGCGTGAAAGAGTCATTGCAGGTATATTAAATAATATGGAATTATTATTAGAACGTTTTGAAAGTGACTCTATTAATTTTGATATCAGTATAGATTGGAACAATTATTGTTCACATAATAATAAAAAAGTTTCATATCAAAAAAATAATATTACTCATTATGGAATTTTTAAAAATATTACAAATGATGGAAAATGTATTATTGAAGAAGATGGAAAAAATAATTCATACTCTGGGGAATCAATACACGACTTACAAATTTTGTGATAATTATGACTATTACTTTTATGAATAGTTATGTATACCTGAAACACTAATATCTACTTCAAATTCAGGAAAAATTGATTGTAGCTGTTTTTCAATAATATCAAATGATTCGATCACAAGTCCTTTTGATAAGCCATTTTTAACATCTACACCAAATAAAATTACATGGTGTTTTTTCGTATCCACAACTCTAACATCATGAAAACCGGTAATAATGTGATGGTTTGATAAATTATCTTTTAAATATTTTTTTACTTTTATTGTTTTTGGATCTTTAATTGAAATAGGGTCAACATGTACTGTCGGTGAAACTCCTAATTTTTTATTTAATTCCTTCTCAACGTTTTCTGAAATATTATGGGCATTAATCTGATTCTCATCTGCATCAATTTCAATATGAATACTAGCGAATTTATCCTTGCCATAGCTATGAACAGCAATATCATGAACTCCAATAACTCCTTCAACCTCTTCAGATAGTTTTCTAATATCGTTTATTTCCTCAATAGTGGGAGGTCTACCTATAAGATCATCTACAGCAGCTTTTGCAATACCAAAACCAGACCACATAATAAATAAGGCAACCGTTAATCCAGCCCACCCATCAACCTGTGCGTAACCATATTTTCCTAATATCATTGCAGACGCAACAAGAAATGATGATATAGCATCTGCACGATGATGCCATGCATCAGCATGCAAAGTACCAGAGGCAATTTTAGAAGATAAAAATTCAGCATAAAGCGCAACTATGATTTTTATAAAAATGGTTATAATAATACTAATTATCATCCACCACTCAGGCTCAACTATCGTAGGGTTAACAATTCGCTCGATCGATGACTCAATAAATTCAATTCCTGCAACTATAAGTAATATTGCTATAACTAATGTAGAAACATATTCTGCTCTTCCATGACCATAGGGATGTTCTTTATCAGCAGGTTTTTCTGATTCATTAAACCCCCATATTACAACTCCACTAGATATGACATCAGTTAACGTATGAAATGCATCAGCAATAACAGATATAGAACCAATAATTACACCAATTAAAAGTTTCAAAAAGAACATTATTCCATTTACAATTATAGAAATCCATCCCTGAAACTTGCCAATTCGGCTTCGGTATTTTTTTGTAGATTCTTTTGATTTAGGTATATACCTATTAGTGATAGATTCAAAAATCATATTCACTATTAACCAATACCTTTTACATCATACAGTTTATTTTTGTTATTTTGATATAAAGCATACTGAAATCCATCATGTATGGCTGAAAAACCAACCTGACCATCTTTTCGCAATGCGATGTAACCAATCTGAAAGTCAGGTTTCCCAGATTGTTTTCTAAGAATTCTATTAACAGCTTCTTTACAAGCATCCATGGCAGAATATCCTTGACGCATAAGCTCAACTACTAAAAAACTTCCACACGTTTTTATAACTTCTTCACCTTTTCCTGTTGCACCAACTGCACCGATTTCATTATCTACATACATCCCTGCGCCAATAATTGGACTATCACCAACACGACCATGCAGTTTATAAGCTAAGCCACTAGTGGTACAAGCTCCTGATAAATTTCCATTATTATCTCTTGCCAACGTGCTGATTGTATCATGTTCATCATTTGGACCCCAAGAATCTTTAATGCTATTGTCTTCTTTCCATTGTAGCCATTCTTCTCTTGATTTATCAGTGAGAAGATTCTCTTCTTTAAAGCCGTTATCTAAAGCAAATTGCTTTGCTCCCTCACCAACAAGCATTACATGATCAGTCTGTTCCATTACTTTTCTTGCTACTGAAATTGGGTGTTTAATATCTCTCAAAAACGCTACAGAACCCGCATCCCCATTTGAGTTCATTATACAAGCATCTAGTGTAACATGGCCATCTCTATCTGGTCTCCCACCTAATCCAACAGATTGTGATAAAGGATCCGCTTCTGTTTTTCTAACTCCTGCTTCCACAGCTTCTAATGATGAACCATTATTATTCATAATAGTCATTGCTGCCTTATTTGCAGGAATTCCATGATCCCAAGTAGAAAGTACTATAGGATTATTTTTTATTTTCCTTATTGGCTTATCACATTGAGTTAATATTGAACTTGATGCAACAATACTAATTGCACTTGATTTAATAAAATCACGACGCTTCATTTTTTAACCCACTTAAAACTAATCAAATGCAGGAATACCTGTAATATCCTCTCCTACAATTAAAGTATGCATATCATGAGTGCCTTCATATGTAAATACCGATTCGATATTTGCCATATGTCTTATGGGAGAATAATCTAAAGTAACACCATTTGCTCCCAAAATTTCTCTGGATGTACGAGCAACATCTCTAGCCATTGCACAATTATTTCGTTTTGCCATAGAAACTTGATGAAAATTCATCGTACCAGCATCTTTCATTCTACCTAATTTCATAACCATTAATTGAGCATTAGTTATTTTTGTTAATATTTCTGTTAGTTTAGCTTGTGTTAATTGATATCCTGCAACTGGTTTTGAGAACTGCTTTCTTTCTTTTGAATAATTCAATGCAGATAAATAGCAATCAGTTGCACAACCTGTCATTCCCCAAGCAATACCATATCGCGCTTGGGTTAGACATGATAACGGGCCTTTCATTCCTTCAATGCCCTCTAAACGGGACGAATCTGGAACGCGGACATTTACCATGGATAATTCAGAAGTAATTGAAGCACGAAGACTTATTTTCCCATGAATATCATTACTGCTAAAACCATCCATACCCTTCTCCAAAATAAATCCTCGGACCATACCTTCTTCATCCTTTGCCCATACTATAGCAATATCAGAAATACTTCCATTTGTGATCCACATTTTAGATCCATTTATTATCCAATCATCTCCATCTTTTTTAGCTGTAGTTGCCATTCCGCCAGCATTAGAGCCAAAATTAGGTTCTGTTAATCCAAAACAACCTATTAACTCTCCTTTACCTAATCCAGGCAACCATTTTTGTTTTTGATCCACACTGCCAAATGCATGGATTGGATACATTACTAAGGATCCTTGAACACTAGCAAACGATCGGAGACCAGAGTCACCTCTTTCAAGTTCATGCAGGATTAATCCGTATGCAATATTACTTACACCTGCGCCACCTGATTCAACAGGTAGAGCAGAACCAAGAAATCCTAAATCTCCAAGCTTAGGAATTAATTCTTTAGGAAAAGTTCCTGCTTCATAATGTTCATTAATTAGAGGAAGAAATTCTTTGTGTACAAAGTCATTTGCTGTTTGTTGAATAAGCAACTCTTCTTCAGATAATTCATCAGAAATATTATAATAATCAGGTCCAATATTTTTCATGGCTAATTCTCTTATAGAAATTACGAAGATATAATTGGGTTTTCATAGAATTGAGAAATTATTTCTCTCTGTTCAGGAATGCCCATAGAAATTAAAAAGGGATTTTCTTTTTGAACGTTAATAAAATCTTCCTTACAAAAAATATTTTTCCATTTAAGTTGACATATAATCTGACCAATTGCTCCTCCCAACGTATTCCCCGGTCCAAGTAATACAATTTTATCTGGAGAGAATTCCTTAATTGAGACTGTTAATGATTTTGTAAAATCATAAGAATTACATACTTGATGACCTAATGTATAATTCCATAAATCTGTTCGATTAGTAGACCAAGGGGACCAAATATATCCTCTTCCATCAATTATTGGGATTTGAGGCTTAAGGAACATATTCTTAGAAAATATCCCTTTTGCATCTTTAGATATTGATTGTAAAAGTGGCGTGTGGAAGGCCGCATGATACGGTAATTGAAAAGGATAATTATCTTTTTTAGGTAGTTTTTTTAATAGCGTATTTAATACTTTTTGTTCCGCTCCAATCACTATATAACCACCAAGATATATAGAGATGTGGGCACCTACTTTTTCAACTTCTTTTATACACTGCTTCATAAGATCCTTATTAATATTCCAATCATCATCAGTTGTTGAGTATATAATCTGTCCCCCAATAATTTTGTTCTTCATCATCGACCCCATTGTATTGATAAGACCATAAGCTTTTTGGTAATGCAATGATTTTGAAAACGCTAGAGCTGAATACCATCCCATTGAGTTACCTAATATTGCAACAATTTTATATTTTGATTGATCGATTGAATAATAATCAAGTAGGCTACACGCATAAATTAGAGTTGATGCATGTTCTCCTTTCATATGAACACTAGATTTAAATTTTTGAGAATCAATTTCTGTTAAGGTTGGCAAACCAGCATTATTTCTTTCATCATCCATATATTTTATTTCATTTGATGATGATTTAATATATTTGTTTAAGTATCCTTGCGTGTCTCTAGTATAACTTCCGCGACCTGGACAAATAATTACAATTCTTTCTCTATTCATTATATAACTCAATTGCATTATCAATTATACTTTCTTTACTCGGAAGTGTAACTGTTGCTGCTTCACCCAAAGGAATAAAACTATTTTCAGCTGCATGTAATCTAATTTTTAATGGTTTTGTACTAGCTGTATATATATCAGCAACTAACCCTTCTCCATAACAACCATTTTTTCGACATTCATCTATAATCAAAATTTTTGAACATTTACCCAACGCTTTCATAAGGCTTACAATATTTATATCGCTCAACCATCTCAAATCAATTATTTTTATTTTTTTATTTAATTTTTTTTCTATCTCCACTTTTGCTTTCATCGATAAATAAAATCCATTACCATAAGAAATAATTGTCAAAGAAGATCCTCGACCATGCACTGCGAATTCGCCAATAGGGATTTCTTCCTTTATACTTGGGTATTTGAAACTCCATTTCCCATCTTTTGGCTTATGTAAGTCTTTAACCATATATAATGCTATTGGCTCAACAAAAACTGTGATTCTCGAATTTATATAGGACTCAAAAACTGCTCTTCTAAGCATTTTTACTGCATCAAGGCCATTGGAAGGACATGCAACTATAATTCCTGGCAAATCCCTAAATACGGATAATGAATTATCATTATGAAAATGACCACCAAAACCTTTTTGATAAGCTAATCCTGGGATTCGTAATACCATAGGATTTACAAACTGTCCTTTGCTGAAAAAAGGTAGAGTTGCTGCTTCACCACGTAGTTGATCTTCAGCATTATGATAATAAGCTAAAAACTGAATCTCAGGTATGGGAATAAATCCATTATGCGAAAGACCTATAGCTGTTCCTATAATTGATGTTTCATCTAATGGACTATCAAATACTCTTCGAATACCATATTGTTCAAACAGATTTGCAGTTACATTATATACTCCCCCTTTTTTTGCAACATCTTCACCAAAAACTAATGCATTAGAATATTGATTTAGAATATCAGTAAGAGCATAATTAATTAATTTTGCCATATGTTGAGGTTGATCAATTCTTTGATATTCTTTACCAAAAACTTTTTCTCTATTAATTTTTTTCGGGATAGGTGGTAAAATATTGTCTCTTGAATTTGATACAATAGATTCCATTACACTTTTGGATGTATCAAGCTTTGGTCTAATTGCTGCTTCTTCGCACACATGATTAACTACCTCTCTTGAATGCTCATATAATTTTAAAATTTCATCTTTTGATAAAGATTTATTTTTAATAAGTATTCGTGAAGAATGAAGTAGAGGGTCATTGAATTCATTTTGCTCAATATTTTCTTTACTATTATAACCAAATTCAATATCTGAACCTGCATGACCCATTAAACGAATAGTCTTCATATGTAAAAAAACAGGTGCCCTATTCGTACGGCAAAATTCATTTGCTAATTTTGACTTTTGAATTAAATCCAATAAATCTAATCCATTACATTGTATATATTTAAACCCTTTTCTATTAGAAAAAGTATCATGAACCCAATTCTTTGGGGTCTTTACTGATATTCCCAAACCATTATCTTCACAAATAAAAATAATTGGGATATGACCACCTTGATGTGTAATCCAATCAGCCGTATTGAATCCACCTAATGCAGTGGAATGATTAATACTTGCATCTCCAAAACTGCAAAGAATTATGCTATCATTTTCCAGTTCTCTTTCTTGTATCTGCAAGTCCTTCGCTCTATCAATCGAAAGTGCTGCACCAACGGCTTTAGGTATATGGCTAGATATAGTGCTTGTCTGTGGAGGAATATTTAAAAGTTTGCTTCCAAAAACTTTATGTCTACCTCCACTTATCGGATCATCTAATGAGGCAGTAAGTGATAAAGCAAGATCATAGATGGGCGTTGTTCCTGCTATTTGCTTTGATCTTTCAATAAAGAAGGCTCCACTTCGATAATGAAGAAAAGCCATATCTTTATAAGAAAAAATATTCCCAAATACAGAATTTCCTTCATGTCCAGAGCTTGCTATGGTATAAAAACACTTTCCTTCTTCTTTCATCGTTCTCGCTTTTAAATCTAAATGCCTACTAAGCACCTGGGACTCAAATAATGAAATTAAATCAGATGTTGTAGAGATATTGTGTGATAAACTTATTTCTGATTTAGGAAACTTCTCAGATTGGACAAAATCTGTGAAATTCTGATCAATAATTTTTGCTCTATTAAATAAGGACATATGCCCTAAGAGGTTCACGAAATAATTATTTCATTAACCTTTTAAGCTTGGTTTTAAACTCCCGCAATTCTCTAACATTCCCAGGTTGAATTTCTCCTGAACTCCATTTTAGAAAAAAGTCACCTTTTGAGTCAGACCCGCCTTGCTTAGTATACAAAGGAAATAAATCTTTATCATTGCGCGGTTTATTATGATGTAGTGACGCCGTAATCTGATATGCTAAGTCCTCTAGAAGATCCTCTATTACCCTTTTGGGTAGATTTTTTTCTAATATTCCACGCTCAACTCTAGAAAACCTCAAGCCGCTAACAACATAGTCTTGATATGCTTCCCAAGCAAAAGGGGCGACTTTCTTTACAGATTTAGCCATTGCATCAGAAAATACTCTAATCTCATATTGAGCATGATTATCAGATCGAAGACCAATAAAATGAAGAAGATTATGTAAATCATTCTTCCAATACCATTCAGTATAAAGATTTACAGGTAAAACAGCTCGCGCAAGCTCTCTTGCAACGCCAGCATTATTTAATTCAGAATAAATTTCAAAACTTCTATCTGATATTTCTTTAAAATACTGTCTCACTTTCTTTTTTAATTCATCAGAAACTTCTCCAAGCCTTCCTTGTTTATTGATAGCACTTTGAAATTGTATATTTTTTGGATCTGGGTAATAAAATTCATCACGTGCTTCAGAATAACGCAAAGAATATTCATTTATATTTGCTGTACGATGTCTGACCCATTGCCTAGCTACAAAAATAGGCATCTTACAATGATATTTAAACTCTACCATTTCAAAAGGAGTAGTATGTCTATGTCTCATTAAATAACGGATAAGGCCTCTATCTTGACTTACCTTACTTGTACCTTTTCCATAGCTTACGCGTGCTGACTGAACTATAGCGTTATCACCACCCATTGAATCAACTAATCGAACAAAACCTTTATCTAAGCACTTTATTGCATCTTTGGGTACATCATTCATCTTATATCTTTTCTGAAAAAGCTAAATATATTTTATTTACTGACGCTGCTTCACCTGCTATCAAACCGGGCTCTATCAGTGTCTTTTCTTTATTAAAAGTAATATCATTACCGTTTAGGTCAATAACTTTTCCACCAGATTCATTAATTATACAAGTCCCAGCACAAATGTCCCATTCGTTCTTTGGTCTTAGTGTTGCAAAAACATCGCCAATCCCGGCAGCAGTTAATCCTAGTTTATATGCCACTGATCCAACAGGTTTTAATTCCTTGAACATCTTATGATAAGAATCCCATAAACCACGATTCGTCTCTGATCGACTATTTAATATAACCATTTGATTTAAATTGCTCTTCTTTGAACAATAAATTGGTTCACCATTTAGAAATGAGCCATTATCTTTTGAAGCTGAAAATATTTCTCCAGTCACGGGGTTGTACAACACTCCTAATATTGACGTATTATCACATACCAAGGCAATACTAACAACAAAGTTTGGTACTCCTTCAATGAATTCTTTTGTGCCATCTAGAGGATCAACAACCCATATATATTTTTTGCTTAATCTGTCCTTTGAATCGACAGTTTCTTCAGAAAGCCACCCATAGTCTGAATTATTGTTAAGCAAAATTTCTTTGATCTTTTCATCAGCTTCTTTATCAGCAGTAGTCACAGGATTGTTATAACTTTTTTCATGAATATCATAATCTTTTTTATAATATTTCATTATAATGGAACCTGCTTCTATGGCTGCTTCTTTAGCTAAATTTAAATCTGAATTCATCCAATAAATTTAGCTCATACTTTTCTAAATACGATCAACTTCTCTCGATCTTTTCTAGGTTTTACAGATAGAGATGAAAATTCCTCTCTTTCCACTTCCCATCTAGTTGAAAAAAGACTCTTTACCTCATTTATAGAAGTACCCCATGCTGGACCCCCCTCAGATATATCTTTATCTAATGGAAACCATAAGCCAATTAATAGACCACCTTTAACTAATAAATTAGAAACTAACTCTTCATAATTATTGCGCATATTTGGATTTATAGCACAAAAACAAGTTTGCTCTATCACATAATTAAATTGATTATAATAATCATTAGAAAGGTTAAAAATATTAGAATTTATAGTCTCTATATTTACTTTTGCATCTGCGGCACGCTTCTTTAAAGAACTAATTGCGGAAGGGGCAAAATCAATAGCCGTAACTTCAAAATTTTTCTTTGCAAACATTACTGCATCATGACCTTTTCCGCATCCTATAATACACAATTTTCCAGGACTAATATCTTTAGAAATCGCTTCAAATATTGGTGTTGCACCACCTAAATCCCAGGTTACATCGCCGGATATATACAATTCCTCCCAAAAATTCATCTCTTCTTCAGTATAAATCATAAAATTATATGAGGAAGTTCTTTTTCTACAATATTAGAATTATTTTTTTCAACAAAGACAGCCTTCCTATCAGTATAAAATGATATAGCGTTAATTAGCTTTTCATTAACAAAATGAACTGCAGAACCGCCATCTATACAATATCCATTTATTGTTTTACCATCCTTAAGCATCTGATGAACTGTAGGTTGTCGATCTGATTCTTCTAAATAATGCGGACAACACATCTCATTTAAAAACCCTAGGCAGTTAATTGTATTTAAATTACTAGCCCATGAATCTGTAATGCCTTGTTTAAACCAGCATATTGCACCTGCACTAACTCCAGCCATGACTATACCTTTTTCATATGCACGACGTAATAATATATCAACTTTCCATTCGTGCCAAACAGCTAACATACTTTTTGTATTACCTCCGCCCACATAAATAACGTCTGCTTTATTAAATACACCATTTAATCTTGGTGTTCTTGAAAAAAAAGATATATGACTTGGTTTACATGAAAGAGATTCGAAGCAAGCATAATAATTATCTATATATGATTTATCTTCTGCACTAGCTGTAGGTATAAATAAAATACGCGGATTATCTCTATTTGTTTGTTCTAAAATGTATTTTTCAATTTTTTTGTGTTTAGGGTCCCTTCCAAATCCACCACCACCAATAGCAATAATTTGACGATCAATATTATTTTTATTCATCAGTTTAATTATTTAATACAGAAAAATATTTAGAATTTGGATGAGAAAAATACCATCCACATACTGAAGCAGCAGGATACATAGCTCGATTTTCAGTAAGAGTAATTCCCGTATTTTCTTCTACCTGCAACAATTTCCAAATCTTATCTTTTTCCTGATGATTAGGGCAGGAAGGATAACCGGGGGCTGGGCGGATTCCTACATATTTTTCCTTAATTAATTCATCGTTTGATAACTTCTCATTTGTAGCATATCCCCAAAATTCTTTCCGAACACGTTCATGCATTCTTTCTGTCAAGGCTTCCGCTAGCCTGTCTGCTAAAACCTTAGCCATTATGGCATTATAATCATCATCTTGATCTTCATATTTCTTTACGATTTTTTCTAAACCATGCCCTGTTGTAACTGCAAAAGTTCCAATATAATCATTTTTTGGAGCAATGAAGTCCGCAAGACAGTAATTATTATTTTTCCCTTTATCTATTAGCTGCCTAGGAAAATTAAACTTAACTCCCTCGCAAATTACAGCTTCATGTTCAGAATAAGCTGAATGAATTCCTATTACCGCTTTGGCGCAAAGCAATTTGTTAGATACAATATGATTTAGTAATTCTTTTCCATCATTATATAGTTTATTCGCTTCTTTCCCATATTTTTTATTAGAAAGTATTTTAGGATATAATCCCTTCAACTCCCATGCATGGAAAAATGGTGACCAATCAATATAATCAACCAGTTCATCGAGTGGATAATCATCGAATGTTTTTTTTCCTTCAAAAGATGGTTTTACAGAACGAATATTTTCCCAATTAGATAAAAATTTTCTTTCCCTAGCAACTTCTATGGATAATTTTTTAGTAGACTTTTGAAGATTATTTATTCGTATTGTTTGAAAATCATTTCTTATATCTTTAACAAACTTTTCTTTTTCATTCACATTCATAAGTTTTCCAACAACGCCTACAGCCCTTGATGCATCAATAACATGAATTGTTGGTCCAGAATAATTTTCCTCAATTTTTATTGCTGTATGTTTGCGACTTGTTGTAGCTCCTCCAATTAATAAGGGCATAGTTAGATTTAACCGTTGCATTTCTTGTGCAACATGAACCATTTCATCTAGACTTGGAGTAATTAATCCAGAAAGACCAATAATATCAGCATTCTCTTTAATAGCAGCAGATAGTATTTTATCTGATGAGACCATAACGCCTAGATCAACAATATCATAGCCATTGCAGCCCAAGACTACACTGACAATATTTTTTCCAATATCATGAACATCTCCTTTAACTGTTGCCATGATTATTTTACCATTAGACTTATCAATCAATCCTAATTTATCTTTTTCTTCCTCTATAAATGGAACTAGGTGAGATACAGCTTTTTTCATTACTCTTGCCGATTTTACAACCTGAGGAAGAAACATTTTTCCAGCACCAAACAAATCACCTACAATATTCATTCCATCCATTAATGGCCCTTCAATAACATGAATTGGTCTATCGTGTTGCTTTCTAGCTTCTTCTGTATCATCAATAATAAAATCAACTATTCCTTCTACTAAAGCATAACTTAATCGTTGGTTTACAGGGTTTTTTCTCCATGAAAGATCCTTCTTAGACTCTTTTTTAATCCCTTTATAATCTTCTGCGATAGCAACTAACCTTTCAGTTGCATCATCTCGACGATTAAATAATACATCTTCAACGCATTCTTTTAGTCCTACATTTATATCATCATAAACTGTTAACTGTCCAGCATTAACTATTCCCATATCCATTCCTGCTTGAATCGCATGGTATAAGAACGATGAGTGCATTGCTTCTCTCAAAGCTTCATTGCCTCTAAATGAAAATGATAGATTAGAAACACCACCGCTAACATGAACATTTGGGAATCGTTTTTTTATTGTTCTTGATGCTTCGATAAAAGCATTTGCGTATTCATTATGCTCTTCAATTCCTGTTGCAACCGCAAAAATATTTGGGTCAAATATTATATCTTCCGGGTCAAATTTCACTTCTTCAGTTAATATTTTATAGGCTCTAGAACAAATCTCTACCTTGCGCTCATAAGTATCTGCTTGCCCTTTCTCATCAAAAGCCATTACTATTACTGCCGCACCATATTTCTTAATTATCTGTGCCTGATCTTTAAAAGCATCCACTCCTTCTTTCATTGATATCGAATTAACAATTCCTTTTCCTTGAATATTTTTTAATCCTGTTTCTAATACAGTCCATTTAGATGAGTCCAGCATTATAGGGACTTTAGCAATATCTGGTTCTGAGGCAATCAATCTCAAATATTTTTCCATGGCTTTTTCTGAGTCAAGCAACCCTTCATCCATATTAATATCAATGATCTGAGCTCCATTACTAATTTGTTGCCTCGCAACACTTATTGCTTCATCATAATTATCTTCTTTAATCAACCTTCTGAAACGCGCTGATCCTGTAACATTTGTCCTTTCCCCAATATTAATAAAGTTTGCTTCGGGTCTAATAGTAAACGGTTCGAGGCCGCTTAATTTTGTATAACTGTCCACTGGAGGGATAATTCTTGGATTAATATCTGATACTTTATCACAAATAGCTGATATATGATCAGGTGTTGTACCACAACATCCGCCAGTTAAATTTATTAATCCACTCTTAGCAAACTCTTCAATAATCAATGACATTTCCTGAGGTGTCTGGTCATATTCACCAAGCTCATTTGGCAACCCTGCATTTGGATAAACAAAAACAAATGTATCAGCAACACTTGAAAGATCATTTAACCAAGGTCTAATCTGCTGAGCCCCTAAAGCACAATTCAATCCAATTGCAGTAAGATTTGCATGACGAATAGAATTCCAAAATGCCTCAACTGTCTGGCCAGAAAGAGTCCTTCCACTAGCATCAGTAATAGTACCCGAAACAAATAATGGTAAATCTATTTTATAATCATCTAATAATTGTCTAACTGCAAAAATTGCAGCTTTACAGTTAAGAGTATCAAACACAGTTTCAATTAGAAATAAATCTACACCACCATCAATTAATCCTTTAGCTTGTTCATAGTACGCTTCTTTTAATTGATCAAATGTAATATTTCTAAATTCCGGGTTATTAACATCTGGGCTCATTGATGACGTTCGATTAGTAGGGCCAATAGCTCCCGCAACAAATCGTGGTTTATCTGTGTATTTTTCAGCAACAGACTTTGCAATTTTTGCAGCTTGAATATTTATTTCATAACTAAATTTCTCTGCTTGATAATCTTGTTGTGATATTGAATTTGCATTAAATGTATTCGTCTCAACTATATCGGCTCCAGAATCAAAATATTCTTTATGAATCTTTCCAACTATATCTGGCCTAGTAAGACACAATAAATCATTATTACCTTTTAAATCAACAGCATGATTGGTAAAACGATCGCCCCTAAAGTCTGATTCCGTTAAATCATATGATTGAAGCATTGTTCCCATTGCTCCATCAAAAACCATAATTTTATTTATTAATATTTTTTTTATATCGTTCATAAATAAAAAAACCCCATTGCTATGCGGGGTAATAATACCTTTTTAGCAACATTTTTTTTAGTCGCGGCAATACGGTGCAAAACACGACATTATTTTCTTTAACATCAAATATTATCATCTTTTAATCATATTTCAAACAAAATATAAAATTTCTTGCTAGGCGTTATATTATAAAGTACTTTACAACTTAAGTGATATATTCTAGAGGATTTAAATTAATAAAAGAAAAATTTATCAACTCATTTTAACTAATTATTTCACAAAGTTTTTTAACGGGTAATTACTCGTTCCTTCCTTCTAGAATACTATCAAAATAGAGAACAATAAGTTATCTAACGTATTGTTAGGTACATGACGCTGTGCGGAATTTAAGCGCATAATAAGTCTATAGAGGTAGAAAATGAAAAAAGAAATTTATATAAATGAAAGCATGGGGGAAACCCGTATTGCTATAACAGAGGATAGCCAACTTGTTGAGGTTTATATTGAAAAACAAGATAAGCATAGAATGGTTGGCAATGTTTACAGAGGTGTTGTTGAAAATGTCTTGCCTGGGATGCAGGCTGCATTTGTAGATATTGGCCATGAGATCAATGCATTCCTTCCATTTACAGAAATTCAAGATGATGAATATCTTGATGATGACGATTTAAAAAATAATGATAAAAGGAACAATCGTAATAGTGGATCAATTAAAGTTGATCTTACTACAGGACAAGAAATATATGTTCAAGTAATAAAAGAACCATTTGCGGGAAAAGGCCCCAGAGTAACAACTGGAATTGCGCTCCCTGGAAGACTATTGGTCTTGGTCCCAAACTCAAAATATGTCGGTATATCAAAAAAAATGTGGGATAAATATGAGAGAAGAAGATTAAAAAAGATTGCAAATAAAATTAAGGAAAAAAATGTTGGAGTAATTATTAGAACTGTAGCAGAAGGTAAAGCTGAAGAACAAATAAATAATGATTATAAGAATCTTATTAAGAAATGGAAACAGGTTGAAGTAAAAACTAAAAGCAATAAGGCTCCTGCATTAGTGTATGAAGATTTAGAAACTGCTTCAAGTGTAATACGTGACCTGTTTAGTCCAGATGTAGAAAAAATAGTTATTGATTCAAAGAAATTATATCGTAAAACACAGACATATCTAGATGAAGTCTCTCCCAATATGGCTTCCAGATTAGATTTCTATAAGCTTAAGACTCCAATTTTTGAGGGTATGGGAATCGAGGATGAGATAGGAAAACTACTACGACCAAAAGTATGGTTAAAAAGTGGCGCTTATTTAATTATTGAAAAGACAGAAGCAATGGTTGTGGTTGATGTTAATAGCGGAAGATATGTTGGTAAAAAAGGGCATGAAGATAATTCCTTAAAAATAAATTTAGAAGCTGCTAGAGAAGTAGCCAGACAATTAAGGCTAAGAGATCTCTCAGGGTTAATTGTGATAGATTTTATTGATATGCGTGAAGAAGAAAATCGGAAAAAGATTTACTATGAATTAAGAAAAGAGTTAAAGAAAGATCGCGCTAAAGTAGCCGTTTCTCCTATCAGTGAATTTGGTCTATTGGAAATGACTCGACAGAGAATAAGATTAAGCCTCATTGATTCCATGAGTGATGAATGTCCTTCCTGCCACGGTGCTGGTAGAATTATATCAATTGAAACACTAATTACTAGAATTGATCATTGGGTTCGTAGATATAAAAGTAAATTCAGAAATCTAAGACTAAGGCTTGATTTACATCCTGAAAATGCAGATTTTTTAATTACAAATAAAAAGAAAGTACTAAGGGGTCTTATGTGGAAGAACTTTGTCCACATATCTATTGAGGCTAATACATCTATAAAAAGAGACCAATATAGGTTTTTTAATGTAAAAGATGGAAAAGATGTAACAAATAAGGTTGATATTGTATAGAAATAATCTTAAATGTAACTTCGCGGACTTTTGAGGTAAAAAATGAATGCAATAGTTAAAATATCAGGGAAGCAATTTAAAGTATCCAAAGGGGATATTCTTAAAATTAACCGTCAAGAATGGAAAGTTGGTGACAAAGTAAAAATTAATGAAGTTCTGCTAACGGATAATAAGGGTAAAATATCAGTTGGAGATCCATTAGTTAAAGGATCTTCTATAACAGTTAAAATCTTAGAACATAATAGAGATAAAAAAGTTTTAATCTATAAAAAGAAACGTCGAAAAGGATATCAAAGAAAAAATGGACATAGACAAGGCGTTACTCTAATAGAAGTAACAAAAATTGACGCAAAATCTCCAGCAACACCTAAAAAGAAAGAGAATATATAATGGCACACAAAAAAGGAGTTGGAAGTAGTAGAAATGGTCGCGATTCAAATGCTAAAAGGTTAGGTATTAAAGTGACCGATGGTCAATCAATACTTGCTGGTGGAATTATTCTTCGACAACGCGGTACTAAAACTCATCCTGGATTAAATGTTAAACGAGCAGGTGATGATTCATTATTTGCCACTGCTGATGGAATTGTTTCTTTTTCTCAAAAAGGTAAAAATAGAAAGTTTGTAAACGTATTAACTTCTAAATAACAATTATTTTTACCCTACGCCCGGGGGTTTTTCATATCACAAATACTCAGCATATTGTAATTTCACACCATTACATAATTTTATAGAATGGAGAATTGAATGTCTAAAAAAAGAATTGCATTAATTGGTGGAGGTCAAATTGGTGGAAATCTGGCTCTATTAGCTGCCCAAAAAGAATTAGCTGATATAATTATATTTGATATTCCCAAAGCTGAAGGTATGGTTAAAGGGAAGGCTCTTGATATAATGCAGTTGCGCCCTCATGATGGATATGATGTAAACATAACTGGGACATCGGATTGGAACAATGTACAGGATGCTGATGTGTTTATTATAACAGCTGGAATTCCTAGAAAACCCGGTATGGATAGAGAAGATTTATTAGATATTAATCTAGGAATAATGAAAGATGTTGCAGAAAACATTAAAGCACAATCTCCTAATTCATTTGTTATAGTTATTTCTAACCCCCTAGATGCAATGGTGTATGCTTTTTATAAAACTTCCGGTTTTAACAGTAATAAAGTAGTTGGAATGGCTGGGGCGCTTGATAGCACAAGGTTTAGAACATTTATTGCAATGGAAACAGGATTATCTGTACAGGATGTTACATGTATGGTGCTTGGTGGCCATGGAGACACAATGGTTCCAATTACACGGTTAGCTACAGTGGGTGGTGTTCCTGTAACAGATTTAATTAGTAAAGAAAAATTATCTTCTATAGAGGAAAGAACTCGTTTTGCAGGTGGGGAAATTGTGAAACTATTTGGCAATGGTTCTGCTTTTTATGCACCTGCACAGTCTGCAATTGAAATGGCTGAATCTTATCTCCGCGATAAAAAAAGAGTTATACCTTGCGCTTCATTATGTAATGGAGAGTTCGGAATTAATGGATATTTTATTGGTGTCCCAACAGTTATTGGATCCAATGGAGTTGAAAAAATATTAGATTTTGAATTAGAAAAGCATGAACAGGATGCTCTGAATCAAACACTAGATGCAGTGAAAAAAACTGTATCAGAAACAGGTTTATAAACTAACTATTTTTTCATCTAAGTAAACATATCCATCTTTTAATTGTATAGGGTACGATTTTATCTTAATTACATGATTGTCAATCGAGCATTCTAATTTGGTGTCAAATTTCCATAGATGAGATTTGCACTGAATAATTTCTTTAGATATATGACTATCAGCTAAAGAAGCCCCTCTATGAGGGCAGCGGTTATCCCAAGCTATAATTCTACCATCAAGATTAAATAATGCTATTGGTTCATTATTAACCATAATTAGTTTACTTCCATTTAATGGTATTTGATCAATTTTAGCAATTTTTTTCAAGCGTGTACCTACTTTATCATTTTAAGTATTTCTGCTACTAATTTCTCAATTCCAGAAGCAGCCTCTTTAATAGATTTTGCTTCCATATAAGCCGGAGTAGATACTACTTTTTTTTCTTTATCCACAACAATTTCATCAACAGGGCATGAAACATGCTTCGCACCCATTGCATCCATATCCGATGCAGTCTGCTCATCAAAACCAATTGTTAATTCAGTCTCTCCTGCAAGAATTTTTGCCATTATAGCAGGAGCAATACAAATTACTCCAATAGGTTTCCCATCATTATGAACTTCTCTAGATAATCTTAAAACATCTGGGTTTACTGAGCATTCCATGCCAGCCATGGCATAATCTGATAAGTTCTTTACAACCCCAAAACCACCTGGAAAAATTAATGCATCTAAACCTTTAGAAGTTATTCCAGCAATATCTTCAATATTCCCACGAGAAATTCGAGCAGATTCAATTAATACATTTCTTGAATCATCCATTTCTTCTCCTGTCGCATGATTAATAACATGTAATTGATCAATATTCGGAGCTATTACTATCATTTCAGCTCCCGCTTTGTCTAGCTCAAGCATTGTAATAACTGCTTCATGGATTTCTGATCCATCGTTTACTCCACAACCTGATAGGACAATTCCAATTTTTGACATGTTAACTCCTTATTTATTTGCTTTAATGTTTCTTAATAGCCCAGCATGTTTTGTTCTTTTCACAGCACTTCCCTTAAAAATTTTACGGAATTCATTTTCATCAATATTTTCCCATTCTTTATCCATCCAGGATAATATTTCTATTTTAGGGGAAAAATTCATATCATTAGTTACTTGTGAAAATTTTTGATTCCATGGACACACCTCCTGACAAATATCACAACCATAGATCCAATTATGTAATTCTGTATTAGATGTAAATTCACCTCTATGTTCAATTGTAAAATATGATATACATTTTTCCGCATAGATTTCATAATCGCCTAATGCATTGGTAGGACATGAATCAATACATGCAGTACAAGATCCGCAAAGATCATCAATAAATTCCTCATCATATTCCAATTCTACATCAAGAAGAATCTCTCCTAAGAATAACCAGCTACCATAATCTCTAGTTATCAGATTTGTATGTTTCCCTTGCCATCCCAATCCTGCTCGCTGGGCCCATACTTTTTCCATAATGGGTGATGTATCTACACAAACAAGTGCTTTTATATCAGAATATTCAGCTTTTATAAATTTCACTAACTCGTACAATTTTGATTTTATTATTTGATGATAATCTTCACCCCAAGCATAATTACTGAATTTATTATTGGACTCAAGATCATTTTGATCATGTCCAGAGTAGTAATTTAAACCAACGGATATAACAGATTTAGCTTCCTTAAAATAATTAAATATATTTCCTCGCTCTTCTTTTCTTCTTTCCATCCAAGCCATTGATCCATGATGATTGTTCTTTAACCAATCTTCTAATCGAACCTTTTCCTCCTCAGTGGATACTGCTTGTGTTATACCTATTTTATCGAAGCCTATATTTTTTGCTTTATCCTTAATTTGCTGGGTTAAAGAATATGACATGAGAGAATGTATAAAGAAATTAAATGATTACGAAAGAAGGCGTTCTGCCCAAAGAACTCCAATAATAGTTTTTACATCCGTAATTGCACCATTCCATACCATGCGAATCGCATCTTCAATAGATGTAGGCATTAATTCAACAAATTCATCATGATCTGTATTTTTTTGACTTTTTACAAGATTTTCAGCAAGAAAAATCCACATTTCTTCATTTGCAAAACCAATTGCAGGATGAATTTTAGTTACAAAAGTTAATTTATCAGCTAAATAGCCAATTTCTTCTTCAAGCTCACGGATAGCGCATACTTCTGGTTTTTCTCCTATATCCAACTTCCCAGCAGGAAGTTCAATCATTGTAGATTGAACTGGATAACGATACTGTTTAATTAATGCAAGTTTCCCATCAGACATTATAGGAATTATACAAGCTGCACCAGGATGATTAATCCATTCACGAGTGGATGTGTTTCCATCAGGTAGATTAACAATATCTTTTCTAACATCTAAAAAGGTACCATCATATACGGTTTCAGATGATACAGTTGATTCTTTTAATTCAGTCATAAAATAATATAGTTATTATTGAAAATCTTTAAGTAGTTCCTCGGCAATTGAAATCTGCTCCCAGTCTCTTACTCTATCATCTTTTGAAGGCTCCATATTTGCAACTTCTTTTAAAAGTTTAACAGCTTCAACTTTCCTGCCATCTTTATATAATGCTTGCGCTAAATATACTTTTTGATTTGGAATTTGTTCTCCGATAGTGATTGATTTTGAAAGATAAGATATTGCTTTATCATTATCAGGCCAAGATAATATAAATGGAATATATGGTGATTTATAATGAACAACCCCAAGCATAAAATAACCACCACCATTCTCATATTCCGGGTCAAGAGATATAATCTTCTTGGAATGTATTCTCATTAAGTCTGACACGCCCTCACGTGCAGCAGTAATTACACCATACTCCTCAGCCCAGCTTCCAAGATTTACTAAATACCAAAATCTGAATGGCGCTGAATTTGGATATTGATCAATAAATTTTTCACCAAGCTTTTTTCCATTATCAAAATCTGTTTTCTTATTATCACTATCTTTATGAACGTATTTACCTCTGAAAAAATAAGATTTCATCAGATACAGTGCTGCTTCCACTTCAGTAGATGGATTGTTTAGTGCAAGTTTTAAACTACTAATAGCATTATTAATAGGAGCAATTAAAGCAACACTTTTTTTACTACCATCTTGGCGATTATTATAATACTCTATCCCTTTTTCAAGGTCACCTTGTCCGTACACAGCATAGGATATAATGAAATAAAATACTACACAGCGGGAAAACATATAGGAAAGAATTAAAAGTATTCGATATAAGTAATTTTTAATTCTCTATTGAAATAATCTACTTTATCATTATCAAATAATAAATTATTAAAATCCAATTCTATATGTAAATGATCAACAAATGTCCATCGCAAGGCCGCATTTAGGTAGCCACCTTTATTTATAGCTAGATTTTTGCTTTGCATATTGTTTTCATTTAAAGCAGCGTTCCATTCAAATAATACTGATAATTCAGGATTAAATTCAAAATCCATACCAAAAAATAAATTGGGATCTTCATCCCCATCAGTTACTTCTAAAAAATTGTAACTCATCCCCATATGCAAACCAGTATTACCAATTGGGGTTTGCCAGTTTTTACTTGCTGACGCATATACTCCATATGCTTTTGTATCATATCTTTTCAACGAATCCGCATCATTGTATCCACCAAATCCTTGGGTGTTAATTCCCAAAGAAACTCCGGGCATTGATGTGGTCTCATCAATTAATCGATATTTAAGATTTACTTCCGGCCTTGGATACCAACGTAAACTATCATCTCCAATAAGATTAGATGCTCCAAAGGATGAACCAAACTGAAATCTATCTGTAATACCTACCTGTAATGCAGTAGACATTCCCCCGCCCTTTTGAACACGCATCTCTAATGCAAAACTCCCTCTAACAAGAGTTCCTGCTGTTGGCATCGTAACAAGAGTAGTTGGCGGTGGATACGAAACTTCTTGTCCAGATAAAGAGGTCAATACTAACGTACTAATTAGAAAAACTTTGATAGTTTGGCGTTTTTTCATTGTATGTGGTTGGATTTATACATCCAGATATGCTGCAATTTAGCTCCTAATATTTTTGTAATGCAATATTAGGGGTATATTATTTCACCAAATCGTGAAACTACCGATTCGACGCGATCAGTGGATATAGACAAAATTTCTGTCCCATCTGGCTCTTTAAATTTTAATAGATTATTATCAACACTTAAAAAATCAATATCGACTCTATTACCATTATTGGTAATTAACTGATCCCAAAGAGTAACTGGGATAAATGCAGGGTTTAGATCGAGCATTCTTTTTGTTCGTAATTCTTCAATAATCAACCCTGCCTCACTTAGCATATTGCCGGTCCTTGGTGGCGGTTTTTTATATAGCTCATCTGCAGGGGCATGCTTTAGAGTTTGATTGCTTATTAAATTACCGCTTTTATTATACTCCCAGATTTGTTTTACTTCCGCCATAATATCATACTGATATTTGAATCTTCGAATAATATGGTTTTCCGGTTCCTTTATCCATACCTCATTATTCACAAAACCAAGACGGTCATAGGTAAACGAAATAGATCCATAAAAATTATTATCAATAGTATAAAATTCGATTTTTTCTAATTGATTTGTAGATGACATTTGAAATTCGGATCGTTGATTATCATATGACATCTTTGTGTTCTTATCGTACAGATATTTTCTGAATTCTGACCCCCAAGGTTCGTTGCCACCATAGGTAATTATTTTATCTGGCTTATCATCGTTTTTTAGTATGGCGCGGATATGGAGCCTTCCTTCATTATCGTACGAAAATAATTCTCTTTTTGAAGCCTGTCCAAATTGATTCATCCATTCCTTTATTATTGCCTGCTTCTTTTCATTATAAGAAACTTGTATATGGTTTTCACCTCTTCGATCAGAAGCTAGCATTGCCTTATCACCAAGAAAATCGCGATCATTCTGAAAATATTTTATAAATGCAATTTTCTCTTGAGAATACAACAATCCGATAACCAAAATAATACAATGAAATAATCGCATCATTGTATTGGCTGTAAATCCTCATCCAGTTGATTGGATAATCGATAGCGTAGTATTCTACTTGATGGGGTATCGCATATATATATTACACCACGCTTATCCACAGTAATAGCTTGAGGGCTAGTAATAAACCCTTTTAATTCTTTCACAATGAACGTATCAATTTCTACCAATTTGGAACCATGCTCTACATACATGGTTGTATCAATTGTTATTTCATCTACTCCTGCTTTTCTAGAAAATTTCCCATTATAATCAAATACCTGTATTTCCTGATCTTCCGTATTTGCCACATATATATTCTGGTTTAAATCTACTGCAACATCCGCAGGAATTGTAAATCGAAATAGATCCATAATTTCATTTGCTCCCTCTTGAAATGCAGATTGATATACTGTATATGCACCAGTCACAACTGGCTTTACTTTATGAATGGAAAAGAATTCACCTCCCTGAGAATAATATAAATTTCCAGCGTAATCTATATCAATTCCTAGAGGGGAATTCACAGTACCTGCTCCCGTACCTTCCGATACTACGGTCTGTTCAAAGGTTCCTGAATGGACCCAAACTTTTTCGCCATTTACTAACTGTATATACTGAGATCTTTCCATAAGAATTTTGATAATACGATTATGATAATGATCTTGAGCAAACATGAAATTGTCATTTCCAAGCGTTGTAGATATACCTGAAAAAATATTTTTCTCACTTTCATAGTATAAATCTGCAAAAATATTTCTGTCCGAAGAACCTTCAAAGAACACATGTGGTAAAGAAATAGAATCTATAATGCTTTGGTTATTGGACCATTCTACTTCTATCATGATATAATTAGGATGATTAATTAATTCAAACCATTGAATGGAGTGATTGCTTCTTTGTATTGTGTCTCCAGTCGAAGGATTAAGAAACGTTGCAAAACTAGCATAGGATTCAATTCCTATTTTATTCCAATATTGATTCCATCGATATATACGATTGCTACCATCAATAAAAAACACATTCATCTTTTGGTCAATATCTATATCAATAGGATATATAATTGTATCCGCCACATCATTCATATTTATTAATGAACCATACCCATTAAGGATATTTCCACTTTGGTCTAATACAAAAATAGATTTTGCTGCTGAATCAGCAACAAAAACATGACCATCTGGAGCGATCGAAATTTCAATCGGAGTAATAAAGCCATATGTTTCATCCCAAATTGGATTGACAAGTAAATAGGTTGTATCTCCAGCTGCAAATTCTGTATTTACATTAATATCTGATGGTAATTGCATTTTTTCAAGACATCCCCAGATAAAACATGAAATAACAATATATAAAATTGCTCGTCTCATTTTAATGATAATCCCAATGTGAATCGTACCGGATCAGAAAGATGAATAAAATTTGAATAGGCATAATCTATATGTAAAACAATGGGACCAACTGGCGCCTTTAAACCAAATCCGAATGAATAATTTTGCTCCACTTTATTAATTCTATATCCTGTACGTACATACATCATATCCATAAATGTATACTCTAAACCAGTTGCTATATTTTCTGCATTATCTACTGGATGATTTAATTGCAAGGCTATAATCATTGATTGACCAGGTTTATCTATTACGTCCATTGCCGCACCAACGCGAAAAATGGATGGGGGTGAAAATTCCTGAAACTCAGTTTCTGCAATAGATTCTTCTCCTGAATCCGGATCTAAATAACGTTTTAGATATGAACCATCTGGTTTTGCCTGTACACCAAAGTGAGATAACGATGCAGAAAAACGTAAGGTTTTAAACCCAGTCCAATAAAATGTTCCCATATCTAACATTGGAGTTTGAAGAATATGACCTGCTAGATTCTCTTGAACATGTTTTACGGTGATTCCAAAACTAAAGCGATCGGTCATTCTTGCTCCATAGGTTAATCCAATGAACCTATCTTGAAAAGTAAAATAATTTCCTGTTCCATGAGGTAGATATTCCGTTGTTTCCATCATTGGTTCCATATGCAATATTCCTCCAGTAAAACCAATGCTGTGACGGCCTTTTAATTGTTGTGTAAAAGCAAAAAAATCATAGTTTATATCTGCAGGCCACTGTATTCTAGATGCAGAAAAATTTGTTCCGGAAAATTGTGCAATTGTTGCAGGATTATAAAATATTGATGCTGCATCTTGCTGCAGAGCAACAACAGCTTCACCCATTCCTTCCGCTCTTGCGCTTACACCAATCTTTAAAAAGGTGAATATGGAAGTACCCGCTCGCTGACCACCAAGGATTGGGAAAAAATTTTGCCCAACTAAGCTTTGGATAAAGAGTAAGGAAATAATACAATATCTATACAATAATTTCATTAGAAGTAAAATTGCATTCCTAATTCAATTGTTCTTGGTCTACGAAATCGTGAAGGATCATAATTTGGACTGGGGCTATTAATCATACTGTATGGTAAAATAACACCTGGGTCATAGCCTAATCCTGTAAACGAATTAATTCGTCGAGGAATCAACTCATCAAGTATGTTTTCAACTTCTAAAAACAGCTTCATCTTTATAGAATTAATTTGAAATGTCTTATACAGTTTTAGATCGATTGTACTTGTTCCATGAAGGTCGCCTAAGCCAATAGCTTTAAATAATTTCGGGGTATAGTTTCCTAAATACGCATAAGGTTTATCATCCTCACGAGTTCCTATATAATAATCCTGACCATTGACATCGATAATACCATCGGGATATTCTCTAGTACCTGGTATTGATCGAGTATAGCGTCTATTAGATCCAAGTTCTATGCGCATGGAAAACCCCCAATTTGATGGGTGGGTGTAATATAGATTAGTAAAAAACTGGAATGGCTTATCCCAGCTCATATAATTTTCACCTAATGGTTTCTCACTAAGTTCACCAGCTTGCACTAATAGATTATCTAATGGTGTAGAGCTTTTCCCTGTTACAATAGAATAATTAAAATTCACATCAGCAAACCAGTTCTGCAACACGCGACTCTTTATGATAAGCTCTATCCCCCTTGCTCGGGCATAGTCTGCATTAAAATACATATTAAAACGAAGATGGGCATATTTCGGATTTGATGGAGAAATAGTCTGAGATGTTTCATAATCAAACATGTCTTTCCAGTATGCTTTCATCTCCAACACCTGATCTTCACTAAAACGATGTTTGATACCTAGCTCATATTGAACGGTGGTTTTCGGGTTAAGGTTTGGATTTCCAAACACCTGATAGGTGGATTGGGAAGTGGATTGCAATTTTGCATACACATATTGAAACGTAGGTAGCTGAGAAAAATGTCCGTAATAAAAATACAACACATCATTATCTGTCACTGGGTGCGATATTCCGAATCGAGGACTAAAACGTCCTTTGGCTCTATAGCCCAACAAATTAAATGTTTCATTTTGAAACTTATCTCTTGCGTCATCTGTAATAATCACCGTATTTAAATTGTTAATTGCATCCTCAACATATTTTCCTGGGATCCAATAATCATATCGCATACCAAGGTTGACTGTCATTCCTTCAAATGTGATACGATCCTGAAAATATAATGCGCCGAACATTGTATTTGCTTTATAGGCATCATAATTGGCACCAAAACCTGTACTGCCTGTCCATGGTTCATCAATATCTAACACTTGAATTCTTGAAAGAGTATTTTCAATGCCCGCTTTTATTTTATGCCTTTTTAACGTTCTATAGGTCCAATCTGCATCGAAGCGATAATTATCACTGATGATATCATACCACTCTGGTGCAAACCCAGTATCATAAAACTCATCTCCATAGGTAATTAGAATATTCCCATCGCGATCCGTTACCGTATAATTTATTGGTTCTAGATCTAATCGCTCTTTGTATTCAGACCAGTGCAAATCCTGAACAGCGCTATGTTCCGTTGTTACAAATCGTCCAAACGTAACTTCATAAAATGATTGCGTATTTAATGTTTCCCTCCAATTTAGATTAAATAAGCGAGTTTCGCGGGTTATCGTATTGTAATTATCCAGTATTTCTATATAACTATATGGGAAATAAGTTGATGAAAATGCACGAGGCATAAAGAAGCCTTGATTAATATTTAACGATAAGTCATAGGAAACGCTCAATTTTCTTTTAGCAGAAATATCCCATGTTACCTTATATAATATGTGCCAATCATTATTTGACCTAGGTGCTAATGATTGTAAGAAATTATCTGCAGATTGCTCTGACATGCCAAGAACTGGGGTCCAATTACGATGAGGGGATAATGAGCCTGCTACTGGTAAATTGCCATCATACACCTTTCCATATCCATTGAAGAATACGGAAAACTTACCTGGTAAATCTATCCCTAGTTTTTTTGGTAGTAATTCAAGAAATGGATCAGGACCACCCAAATTAAATTCGATACGATCTGTATTATAATGCGTAAGAGCATCTTCTGTCATGCCCCAATTATCACTCACATATTTGAATGCACCCTCGAAAGTGTCCCGACCTTCTTTTAATGTAATATTTACCACGCCAGACATTGCCTGACCGTATTCTGCGCTATAACCTCCGGTTACAATTTCCAGATCTTGTATTGCTTCCGCATTAACAAATAAGTTTCCTGAATACCCCGATAAAGGATCTTTAATAGACATTCCATCTATCACAAATAAGCTTTCATCAATTCTACCACCTCGTATATGTATCTCATTATCCTGTTTTGTCACACCAATCTGCTCGGCAAGAATATCTTCCACACTGCTTACAACTTTATTTGCAATATCATCACTGGTAACGCGAGTCATGGATGAAGTTTCATCTACATCAAACAATGGCTTTTTCCCCATCACAACAACTTCTTCTCCAATGGTAAGCACCGTTTCTTCCATCGTGAAATCCAATGTTACGGTTTGGCCAATCTCTATATTAATGCCAGTATGTAATACTACTTTATAGCCGATGATAGACGCCTCAATATCATATGTCCCTGGATTGATTTGTGATATACTATAATATCCATCCGCATCGGTTGCTGAACCATAATAGGTTCCCTTTACCATTACGTTCACACCCGCTAAACCTTCGGATGTTGTAGAGCTTGTAATACGACCATTCAACTGACCATATGAAACCGATACCCAAATTAATACAGCTAGAATCCTAATCACTGGAATCCTACTTTCAATAAATAACTGATAAATTTCCCCCCAGATCCATTACCATCTAATAAAGGCTGGCTACCATTATGCATTGGAATAGACATCAAAACGACTTTTCCAGATAGCTGCGTAGGTGATACTTGAAATTGACCCATAGCGCAAACTACAGGTGTTCCTATCCATTCATCACCATCTCCCGGTTCATCCATCTTATACAGTGTTTGTATACTAGCAAATTCGCTAGAATTAGGAACAAAACCTTTGACTCGAACAGCAATTAAACTAGATATGGTAAGATCCAAACTATTAGATGTTTGCGATGCAAGACTACGCCCAGAGAAAATCCTACCTTGCGGATTTAAAACAAATGATGAATCCAACGGGAAAAAAGTAAATGTAGAATCTTTTAATTCAGTCAGATTTAAAAATATATTCCCACCCGCTGCTACATAATTATAAATATTTGAACTAGCATCAAGATATGTCTCATTTCCTGTATAAGCAGAATTCCAAATCACATGATTAAAATAATTCAATGTAGCAGAAAGATCTGTATTAGAATAGGGAAGTTCTCTTCCAATTTCCCAAACCGAGTAATTTGAATTACCTAAAGCTGTGTCTAATACACTACGATACCATTCTTGTGCATTATTCTGACTGTCTTGAATAAAATCATCGATTAATAACACTTCACCTTGTACTGGAAGCACTTTCCAATAATGAGGTTCGCTTGGATTATTATGATCAGGGAATTGAATGATATCACTTTCCGCACCTGCTATGTCTCTTGCCTTCACATAAAATGTATGCTTTCCTGGTTCTAATCCACTGAGGGTAATACTAGAAAAAGCTTCTGCAGATAACTGTGTCCAACAAGTGGAACACGTATCATCCAATGTATAATAAATATCTGTGATGGTTTCAACCCCATCCTGATCCTGCACATCCCAGACAAATGTTCTAGTAGGAAATGTAAAGCTTGTATCTCCTCCAATATCATCAACAGATGGGTTGCTGCGAAAACGGAAATCAATTATTGGTTTTGAATTGCGAATTGGTAGGACAATAGTTGCTGGAGTTGGATCAATTAATGTATCATTATCTACTGCCTTAATTTCAAAGGAGAAGACATCTAAATCGGAACGAATAGGAACATAAAATAAACCTGATTCATTTGTAGTATAAGACCAGATTGGATCCACATTCCATTTATAATAATATCCAATAATTTCTCCATCTTCATCTTCACCCCACCAATGCAATTCCTGTTTACTCGTAGTAATGGTAGTAAATGCATGCGTGAGAGTATCCCATACAAATTCTGGATTGGGGGTTTCCAAAATAGCATAAATCGGTTGTCCTGTTATGGAGTCTACGGAAGCAAATACTGTATCAGATGCGGTTAAAGATAAATACGTATTTGGTTTTTGAGGATCAATTGGATTGGATAGATCATCGTACTCCCATACGGAACAGGAGAAAATGAATAATGAAAAAATTAATAAATATAATCTGCTCAAATCAAACGCAGGGGTTTTTCAACCCCTGCTTATTATACAAATTATCGCATGAGAATCATTTTTTTATGATCAATAAACTCACCTGCTTTGATACGATAAATATATGCTCCGGAACTGACAGGGCTTCGATTATCATTCATGGCATCCCAGCGTATTACATACATACCAGGGCTATAATTCTCATTAACTAGAGTCCGCACTTTCCGTCCTAGCAAATCATAAATGATTAATTGAACATTTTCCTGCTTACCAATTTCAAAACGTATCTGCGTTTCTGGATTGAATGGGTTTGGGAAATTATTATGCAGAGCATATCTTCGTGGAACATCAATATTATTAATTCCTAGCTCTTGTCCAAGATCAGCCAAATCACGGATTTGAATCTTATAGGTACCATAACTAAAGTTTAATATTCCCGTTACTTGGGATAGTGTAGCTCCATCTTCTAACGTACTTAAATAATTGTCTGCCTCCATCGTAGCCATGTCATCATCAATCAAACATTCCACACCTGAAACGTCTACTATTCCCCAATCATAGGCATTAATTGCAGATACCGTAACATCCGACACTGTGACTAAGCACCCTTCATACGATTCCACTTCTTCCCCATCCTGAGCTAAATCAGCTGTGCTAACACTCATAGGGGCTATACTATTACCCATACTATGAACTGTAACTTCAGTTACATCGATTAATTTCGTATTTCCATCGTATTTAAAATGCCACTCTGGATCAAATTCTTCTACAGTTCCAGAAACCGTTATATGATCACCATGATGTAATATAGAGTTATCCCAACCATCAAATACTATACCGCTCCATTGTTCGCTCTCGCTTTGAAATGCATAAGCACCATACCCGCTATTATATTGCGCTGAATCTGCTGTTACGACACCCATAACCGTTACCTCGCAACCATTATACGGTGATTCACCATTTGGCCATGGTGAAAATTGGACATGTTGTAATGTTAACTCATCATTGGATGTTACATATCCAAGATGGTTTCCATTTTCAGCGTCTGGAAATTCAGACCATTTAATTTCTGATTGATCGGCACCATCATCTGCAGCTTTAACAAAATATTCAAGGAATGCACCTTCAGTTCCGCTAGAAGAAATCGTTCCCGACCAAACGTCATCTCCAGTAGCGCTCATTTGAACAATATTCCAAGCGCCTTCATCTAATCTATAATAAATACTTGCTTCGGATATTGTCGAATTATCTACTATCTCTGCAGTAATAGTAACAACATCATCTACACCTGGAATGCAAGGATCTCGAGAAACATCCATAATATTTGGGGGACCTGCACCAAATTCGATATCAGAAACATATAAAGGTTCTATTTTATATGTTGATGAATCTGCATATGAACCATAATGATTGTATACCCAGCCACGTATGGAGCTGACGTAGGATCCAACGGGTGGTCTTCCAACTGCTTCCTGCCAAACAGAAATACTATCGGAATCATCATCTACTTTTACTTTACCACTTCCATCATCAATGGTCCACTCACCATAATCAAGATCATTTTCAATCACAATAGCTTCGCTGGCACGAACCATTACAGTTCCCCATTGCTCTGCTTCCGTTGGCCAACGCAAATCACCTGTATTCACATCTACAGTATCAGGTAACGGAACGCCTACAGAAATAATATTGATAGGTTCCGTAATAAATAATTCTGTCAACCCTCCTGGGCCAGGTGAATACTCATATACATAACCAGTGCACTGTACCCGGTCTCCTTCAAAAAGAACGGGAAAGGCCGAACTATCCGGGTCATAAGAAAGTATGGAACTCCATGGGCCACCATTCTCATCCTGGTAAATAAACTTTATACCATCTCCAGCATAACTTAATCCTGTAGGCATTGTTACAATTCCTTCAATCGTTACAGTATCTCCAAGCAAGTATGAAAAATCCGATTCGTCAACTTCACTCGCTTTCATCAAATCACTATATAGAACTTGTTGTACGCGCTGAATTCTTGTTGCACCATCTTCTACAACATCTCTCGCAAGTCTTGGCTGTATTTTTGTGTTGCTGAACGAATAATCAAGGCATCCTACCACTTCAGCTAGTTCTTGTAAAGAATCTGGCCAATAATAATAATCCCAACGATCATCTACTCGAACCGAGTTTGTTCCATCCGTTATAGACCATTCGCCATATCCGATATCAGGATCATCTACGGATACATCGTGAACTGCTATTAAGCAACTTTCAAATTTTTCCGCATCGTCTCCACCTGTCATTACTTGTCCTGGAGTCACCACAGTTGGTTCTATCATTATGGCTGCAGAACCATGAATCATACATTCAGTTACATCAATAATCTGGGTCAATCCATAATATTCATTTACGGTTCCTGTTAATGTAACGCTATCTCCTTCCGCTACAGAATGAACTGTTCCTTGCGAAGAGGAAAAATTAAATTCATCCCAACCGCCACTTTGATACACAATTATTCCATTCCATCCTCCTGTTGAGTCCTGGACATATAGATGGCTATTTCCACCTCCCCAAAATTCTGTTGTTACAACTCCAGAAATAGTCACTTCTTGACCATTTAAAGGACTCTCATCATCTGTAGATGGATCTGTGACATATTGAATATCATAAATGGCAGTAATAGTTTGAGGGTTTGTTTGATTTGCTGCACCAGGAGTTGGTGTATTAAATGATTCCCAATTTGCTGACCCATCTGGATATCTACCATAGGATATGTCATCTGTTTGCTCCCCAAAACTTAAGGAGTCCACAAAGATAGTATCTGTTCCAGAAATAAAAATGAGTCCAATATCTTCCCCATCACCACTTAATTTGATATCATCTGTATGTAATATTCCTTGCGTGTCCTGATCTTTATCTGCCCAAATAACGATATGGCCGCCTGCGGCTACCGTTGTTGTAGTAGCATCCGTAGTGGGAATTTGTTCCCAATCTCCTGCGTCATCTAAATCATCTGTAACCCATAGACCACCAATGTCTATTGCTTCATCTCCTGGGTTATAAATTTCAATAAAGTCTTCCATCTCCCCATTGCCATCATCACAACATAAATCCGTAGCTGCCAAAAATTCATTAATTACAAGCACTGGTGCTTCCACTACATCTTCCGCTGGAGTAAAGTCAGTATAATATCTAGGTAAAATTTGATACGCTGTATATTGACCTGCCAGTCCCTTTACATCAAATGGAGCTGCAGGTTCATCATTCCCAATAATATCCATATCGCTATCAATACGCATTGTCACTGTGGAAGTACCGCCATCATCACTGATGGTTAGATTAGTGCTTCCACTCGTTGGCCAGGTCCCCTCTGTAATGCTAGCATTATTAATTTGGATTAATTCGGATTCATAATCTTCTCCATTTGCTACATAATCAGCAACAGTTACAACCTGAAAAACTGGTAGAGGGTTATTCTGGCTAAGTACTGTAATATCACTTGCTCCTGAAGGAACTATTTCAAGAGCACCATCTGGGGATGGGTATTCTTCTAAGGCACCCGTTATTTCTACACTGTCACCAACTTCAAATGCAACATACGGCGCACCGTAATGAAAAATTAATATACCAGCAGTCCCATCTTGTAATCCAAATTGTGCCCTAGCATTTTCACCAGTACTAGCTTGATAATTAGGCGTAGTAATAATGCCCCGAACTGTAACTATATCATCAATAGTTTGTGTTCTTGCACTTGCAATTGTAATATAATTTGCGCTAGATAATTCGGTAATCCATGTTTGTACTAACGTTCTATTTGCTGAAGATATCAATCCATTTGGAGGCATTTGACCACCATATGTTCCACCATTCGTTATCTTATCATACAGTACTGAATTATCAGGATTCCCACTTGCTACTCGTGAAGCACCACCATACTCATTTCCAGATGAGGCCACATCTACCAAATTATTATAACTTTGCCCAGATGTTAAATCTAACCCAGAGCTATGTCCATACGTATGACAACTGGTACAATTACCATTCCATAATGGTTGAATATCCGTATCATAGTCAACTGTTTGTGCAACTATGACTGTAATAAATAAGGGTATAAATAGAACTTTCCTCATTTTAACCTCCTCTTACTGGTATTATTTAATAATAAGAAATTTACCTTCTTTTATCTTTCCATAAGATAATGTTTCTTTATCCAAATTTTTGACTGTAAATAAATACAATCCTGATGCAATAGCCTGATCATCTTTTGTTATCAAATCCCATGCATGTTCTCCTCCGCTTAATTGTGGGGCTTTGTACTCATCAATATTATATACATCATTTCCCTTATAGTCAATATCATGTTCAAGTATATCTACTAAATCTCCTGCCAGGGTAAAAATCCGTATTTCTGCTTTGCCTGGCAAATTAGTAAACCATATCATTTGCGATCTACTTCCATACCCATCCCATTTGGCCTGTCCTTTATATGGATTTGGATATACGCTCGGTTCGCCAACCCAATCAGATGGATCAGGTTTTATGCCTGGATACACATATCTTCTATTTGCATAAATAGAACTTTCCAAACTTTCGAGGTTTGCGTCGGTATCACCCCGATCATAGGCAGTAACTGTATAATAGTTTAACCACCCGTTTTTCACATGATCATTCACAAACTTATAATGATAAAATGAACCATTAACTTCCGCGCTATCTGATTCTCCAAATTCATTGACAATCTTTATTAATTCAAAACCTGTATTATATCCAATATCCATATGATTTGGATGAGATAAATCATATTCGCCTAATAAGGTAAATTCATCCTTAGAATCATTCATTGTTTTCCGAGCGCCATATACTCGGTATCCTTCGAAATCCATCTCACGACTAATTGGATCAATAAAACTTTCCGCATTCTTTTGCCAGTACACAGTAACCATTTGGTCATCTACATCAATTTCCATATTTGGTACTGGGGGTGGCTCCGGCAGTATATATCGATCAATCATGCCATCATCATCTAAATCTTCATCGGGATCAAGAATATTATTACGATTCTTATCTTCCCCATTATAGGCTCTTTGGGCCCAGTCAGCGTTCACATATAAATTTTTTCTTCGTTCCGGTGAATCATCCCCGGTGCCATTCCATTTTGCTGTAACTACAGCCATTACAATATTACACGAGTCACCTGGAGGTAATTCCCAAGAGGATGAATCAGCCTCAGTTGGAATACTTCCAAATGGTCCCGCTGAAAATAAAAACATCCAACTATTTGATTCATTTGGATATCCATCTGGTCCATACTCAGGGCCAGTTCCTTGTGCTACGGAACTAGACAATTTTTGATACCTTTCATTATCATCTAATGGCATACTATATACAGGATAGGATGAATTATTGGAATTAGTCCACACCCATTGATTATAATTTGATCGCACATACGGACGTGGCACATTCCCTCCAAGCCAAGTAATTCCAATATAACTTTGTGCCCATCCATCGTCTCCATCTACATCATATTGGTATGCAATATCTCGATTAAATTGGGAGTCATCGCTAGATACATCATAGCCATTCAAATTATCATACCAGGTAAACCCACCTCCAGGTTCATATTTGTTGGTATAGTTCATATTAGCAACCGAGGCATCCGTCCATAAGCCTGCATGTAAATTTTGAATAGCCTGATCTGATTGATTTTTGATTGTATAGCTCAGAATAACAAATGCATCGGCAAAAGAAAAATTCCAAGCGTAGGATGTAAGTCTAACATCAATTCCTAGGGGTGTATGATTTGGGATATTCATATCATCGGATGGGTCCGTGCCATAATCGCGAAACATAGTTTTAAAATCCTGATGAGATGTGGCATAAGGAGAAAAATATTGAGCGATAGAATCCAAAGAAGTGGAAGATATGGAAGATTCAATATCAATATTTTCAACAGCGGAAAATTCAAACCCTTCCTGGCCTGATTCAAATACACCATCCACAATTGCGGATGAAACACGGCGCTGTCCATTCACAATGCCTCCTACCCATAAGCCGGCATAAGAAAAATGTTCCACCTGATCTCTTAGAATTTCCGTATTCTGCTTGTATTGACAGGAAGGCAGAATTCTTCCATCAATTTTATTCCACCCGTTCCCCAACACACCAAAGTTGGTTACCGTAAGGCCTAATTGACCAACCGAAGTATATTTATCATACACATCTGACACCGATTGTGCCATAATTAAATATGGTAATACAATACCAATAATTATAATATAAAAAAGTCTATTCACCCTCTCCCCGGTTTTGGACTACTAATACTGTAAGTCAAATTAATGAAACGTATTCGAATTTACCAATGGATTGGATGGATAGATTATTTCATTAACATCAGTTTATGTGTTATTATTTTCTGTTCAGATTCAAGTGAAAGAAAGTATATACCACTTGGCGCATTATTTGCTTCCCATATGGATTGATAAAACCCAGGAGTCGTTTTTGAATGATAAATATTTTGCACTAATCTTCCATTAATATCGTAGATATTTAGTGAAACAACCGTTGTGTGATTTATTAAAAATGAAATCTGAGTAGTTGGATTAAATGGGTTAGGATATGGTGGGTATAATTCAAATACATTAGGCAATAATTGATCATTTATTGTAGAAACTACAATACTATCATTCCAAGCTCTTCCGGGTGTACCAAGATCACCATCGCCATACATCAATGATGATGCTACCCAATTAGAATCAATAGTGTTATCACTAGTATGATCGATCATATACATGGAAACACCACTTGAATAAGGGAATGTTCCTCCATAAGAAATATCATCTACAACCTTTTCATCTTGATCCAATAA